>Ga0310912_10000156_pt1 | contig 31105 bp, 27 predicted proteins | sample GREbulkMGOX080_FD_203443 | JGI IMG/M metagenome (GOLD analysis project Ga0310912, IMG submission 203443) | Lab enrichment of tropical soil microbial communities from Luquillo Experimental Forest, Puerto Rico - GRE.bulkMG.OX080 | ecosystem: Environmental > Terrestrial > Soil > Tropical forest >...
GGCCCCCAGCCCCAACCAGCATCTTGAATCACAAAACCCCAAATATGGGAATCCTCTTTTTGATTCAGCCTGTTAGAATCTTGCTCTAATGGTGAATCGAGACCGGTCATCAGATGATTGGCCTCATCGGGCTCTGTCGTCAGCCGGCCCTTGTAGAGATCGGGCGCCAATGCGTTGTAGCCGGCACGGGCGAAACGGTCGGCGACCCCGCAAATCTGGTCGTTGAGACCCCACCACTCCTGAATGACGATGACCCCGGGCCGGTCATGGCCCGCCATCGCCAGATAGCCCTTGGCCGCCGTGCCATCCGGCCGGGCAAAGTCGGTCATGATACCCATCGATATCCTCCTGATTATGCGTTTGCGAAGGCCGGCATGACCTTCTTGGTGAACAGCTCGACCGACCGCATCGCCTCGTCATGGCTGATCGTGCCAAAGGCGAAGTCGCAGACATAATAATTGACCCCGGTCACCTCGACCTCGCGAGCGATGTAATCGCGCACCATCGCCGGGGTGCCGGCGATCGCGTCCCCGTGTTTTTGCAAGATGGCGAAATCCTCGGGCAGCGCGGCTTCGAGCGGAAACGGTACGTTATACTCGTGCCACAGCAAGCCCATGTGATGCCGCCACGCCGGATAGCCGCGCCGCGCCGTGGCGAGCGCTTCGGCCTCGGTGTCGGCGACGATGATGTGACGGTTGACGCCGAGCATCGGCAGATCGGCCTCGGGGCGGCCCAATTTCTTCCACTCCGCGCGATAGCTGTCAGTGATCGCGCGGACCTGCTCCGGCGGCCGGCGGGTTACCGTGTTGGCGGCGTTGGCCGCCGTCCAGGCGACGCTCGCCGGATTGCCGAGCCCGTACCACACCGGCAGCGGCTGCTGGAACGGCTTCATCACGATCGGCACATTGTCGAAATCGTAGAATTCTCCGTGAAAGGTCAGCCGGTCCTCGGTCAGCCCGCGCCGGACGACCTCGAAGGCCTCGCGAAACTGCTTGGCGCCGGTGTCAAAGTCGACGCCGAAGAAGCCGACCTCGACCGGCGAGATGCCGCGGCCGACGCCATACAGAAAACGTCCGCCGCTCATCTGGTCGAGCATGCAGATCTCGTCGATCAGCCGCAGCGGGTGGTAGAGCGGCAGCAAATACACCATTGGGCCAAAGCGCAATTGCTGCGTCCGCTGCGCGACAGCGGATAGAAACACACTCGGTGACGGCGCGTAGCCGAGCGGCGTGTTGTGGTGCTCGGCGAGGTGGTAGCCATAAAAACCCGCGCGATCGTAAGCTTCGATCAGCTTGAGCCGCTGTTCGAAATGCTGGCTGAGCGGCAGACCGCTGTCGTCCAAATGGTCGAAGATCCCAAAACGCATCGCTGCCCTCCCGTCGTCGCGGCTGCCGGGTGATACTATGGCGACGGCCGGCGTGGTGCCAGGGAAGATCTGGAATAGCGGCGAGCGGCGCGGAAGCGCATCGGTTGATCGAAAGGCGTGCGCCTTAGGGGCGGATCGGGATAGAGTAAGCGCGTAACCTCAGCCACTTTCGCCATGGCCGCAAACCGTCGTCTTGCCGCCGTTCTGGCCGCAGATATGGCAGGCTACTCGCGGCTCATCGGCGCCGACGAGCAGGGGACGCTCGACCGGCTGAGGGCGATCCGGGCCGAAATCGTCGACCCGAGCGTCGCGGCCCATAACGGGCGCATCGTCAAGACCACCGGGGACGGGTTTTTGGCGGAATTCGGCAGCACCGTCGATGCGTTGCGCTGCGCCAGCGACATCCAAGGGCAGATGCCCGAACGCAACGCGACGATCGCGCCGGACAACCGCATCGAGTTCCGCATCGGCGTTCACCAGGGCGACATCGTCGTCGAGGACGGCGACATTTTCGGCGACGGCGTCAATATCGCCGCCCGCCTCGAAGCCCTCGCCGAGCCGGGCGGCATCTGCGTCTCGGCGCGAGTGCAGGAAGACGTCGCCGGCAAACTCGACCTCGCCTTTCGTGACATGGGCGAGCAGCAGCTCAAGAACATCGCGCGGCCGGTTCGCGCCTACGCGATCGAGGCGGCTGCCGTCCCGCCACGCGGCCTCGCGGCAACATCGGCGCCGCGTCTGTCGATCGTGGCGCTGCCCTTTGCCAACCTCAACGACGACCCCGAGCAGCAATACTTTGCGGACGCGATCACCGAGGATCTGACGACCGACCTGTCGCGGATCCCGGGCATGTTCGTGATCTCGCGCAATACCGCGTTCACCTATAGGGACAAGCCGACCAACACGAAGCAGATCGGTCGTGAGCTCGGTGTCCGCTATGTGCTGGGAGGGAGCGTTCGCCGGGCGGGCAACCAGGTCCGCGTCAACGCGCAGCTGATCGAGGCCGAGACCGACGCGCATGTGTGGGCGGAACGGTTCATCGGCGACCTGGCCGACCTGTTCGCCCTGCAGGACGAGATCACGAGCCGCATCGCCATCGCGCTCGACTTCGCGCTGGTCAGGGCGGAGGCCGCTCGGCCGAGCTCCAAGCCCGACGCGTTGGATTGCGTGTTCCGCGGACGCGCGATACTGGCGAAATCGCTGCCGAGGCGGTTGGCTGGTTCGAGCGTGCCTTGGCGCTCGACCCGCGATCCGTCGAGGCCCAGCTGTGGCTGGTGCATGCGCTGGCCGGTCGCGCGAACAGTGGCATGAGCAGCACGGAGGCTGCCGACATTGCCCGCGCGGAAGATCTGCTTGGGCAAGCTCTCGCGATCTCGCCCGACGCAGCATTGGCACATTATGCCAAAGGGCAGGCGCTGCGCGCTCGGCAGCGATTCACCGACGCGATTCCCGAATACGAGACGGCGATCGCGCTCGACCGCAACTCAGCGGGATCGTTTGCCCAGCTCGGGCGGTGCAAACTGTATACTGGGTCATTAGCGGAGGTCATCCCGATCGTCGAGCAGGCCATTCGCCTCAGTCCGCGCGATGCTCGCCTCGGCGTTTGGTGCCTTTTGATTGGGACAACGCATCTGCTGCAATCGCGCACCGACGAAGCGATCGCCTGGCTCGAAAAGGCGCGCACCGCCAGTCCGGCACACCCGGGAGCCCGCAGGACCGTTGCCGCGGCTTATGGCCTCATCGGCGAAACCGAACGCGCCGCCGCCGAGCTCGCCGAAGCCCGCAGGCTGAGCGGTGACCCCGATAGGTTCTCAAGCGTCTCTCGCATGAAAGCCAGCGAGCATTCTTATTCCTCGATGGCGCCGAAGGTCCGCGCCCTGTGGGACGCCACTGTTTTGGTCGGCCTCCGTAAGGCCGGGATGCCGGAGGATTAACGGGGCCGCCGATCACGCCGCCGCGACCATCGCGTCGGCGATCTTCTCGGCGGTCATCAAGGTCGGGAAGTTGGTGTTGGCGCACGGCACCACCGGAAACAATGACGCATCGACGACGCGCAGCCCGGCGACGCCGCGCACCCGTCCCTGGCTATCTGTCACTGCCATCGGATCGTCGTCGGCACCCATGCGGCAGGTGCAGGTGGCGTGCCACACGCCAATCGTCGTTTTACGGATAAAGTCTTCGAGCGCTTCGTCGTCACGCATCAACTCGTCGAAGCGGTAGCCCTCGACGATGACCTTTTCGATCATCATGCGGCGCAACCAGGCCGGGCCGTCGAGCAATTTGGCAATGACATCGGTGATCATCTTGTTCTTGTTGTTGACGACGCCGATCTTGCGCACCCGCTCGGTATAGCTCGCGGGAAACGGGTCACTCGTCGCGTCGGCCATCGCGGCGCTCACTTGCATTGCGCCAAGCCGGCGAAAGGCGTCCATCAACCGTTCGAGGTCGCGCCGGTCGGACAACAGGTTGAACTCGACAACAGGCTCGGCCCGCCAATCGCGCGAGGCGAGCCTAACCTGGCCGGTCTCGGAATAGGTCTTGTAGACCGCGGCGAGCAATGAGCCGATCTGCTCGCCGACCGCATGCCAGGCCGATTTGCTGACACCGGCGACAAACATGTCGCCGGGCGGCGCGTCGCCGATCCCCGACGAATAGCGCAAGGCGAGCAGGATGTGGCGCCGGGTCATGTCGCCCAACCGGGACCCGGGCTTGATAAAGGAGGAGACCGAGATCGACGGGTGGTCCATCAGCCGCTGGCCGACCCCCGGCACATGCGCCACGACCTCGATCCCGAGATCGCGCAACTGGCCGGCTGGCCCGACCCCGGCGCGCAGCAGATGCGCCGGCGAATGGATCGCCCCTGACGAGACGATAACTTCGCCGCCGCGGAACTCGGTCTCTTTGCCGTCGACCAATGCCTTGACGCCGATGCAGTGGGTGCCCTCGAAAAGCAGCTGCTTGACCTGGGTCAAGGCCGAGATCGTCAGATTGCCGCGCAGCCGGGTGCCGGGATCGAGATAGCCGATCGCCGCCGAGACACGGCGGTCATAGAGGTTGGAGATCGTGATTGGGAAATAGCCGTCCTTGAACTCGGCGTTCTGGTCCTGAATGTATTCGAACCCGGCCTCCTTGAAGGCCTCAGCGACCGCCTTGGCGTGCCCGTTCCACAGATCGGGGAAAATGCGGCGGACCGGGATGCGGCCGTCCTTGCCGTGCCACTGCCCGTCGAAATCCATGTCGCGCTCGACCTTTTTGAAATAGGGCAGAACCGCGTTCCAATTCCATCCGGCCGCACCGCGCGCCTCCCATTCGTCGTAATCGGTCGGGGCACCGCGATTGGCGAGCTGACCGTTGATCGACGAGCCACCGCCCAAGACCCGCGCCTGCTCGTATTTGCGCAAGGGCGGGCGGTCCTCCTCCGGACGGTTGTGCGAGATGACCTCGGTGTGGACCTTGAGCTCGGTCCAGTGAAAGCGCGGGTCGAAATAGGCCGTGCCCGGGTAGCTGTCGAGGATCTCGGGCGGCACCTTGCCGTGCGGTGTGTCCTGGCCGGCTTCGCACAACAGCACCTTGTTACTGCTCTTGGCCGACAGCCGGTTGGCCATCACAGAACCGGCTGACCCGCCGCCGACAATGATGTAATCGTGGTTCATCTCGCTCCCTTTCGGGCCCTTTCGTCACGCGCGGGCTTGACCGGCGCATCCACGAGTTTTCTCCTGTGTTAGATGTAATGCGTTCCGTGGGTGGCCGGGTCAACCCCCGGATCACAGTCCGGGGACACGACGTGTCGCGAGGTTGCCGTTGAACTCAGCCGATTTCGCTGCGCCACCCGAAGACCGCTATTTCGAGGACTACCTACCGGGCGCCGTCTTCGAGTACGGAGAGGTCCCGGTCACCGAGGCCGAGATCGTCGAGTTCGCCCGCCGCTTCGACCCGCAATACATTCATGTCGACCTCAAGCGGGCGGCCCAAGGCCCTTTTGGCGGGTTGATTGCCAGTGGCTGGCATACCGCGGCGATGATGATGCGGCTGATCGTTGACAATTTCCTGCCAAAACGTGCGAGTCTCGGCTCGCCGGGTATTGACGAGCTGCGTTGGCTGCGTCCGGTTCGGCCCGGTGATGTGCTGAGCGTTCAGCTGTCGATCCTCGAAGCGACGCGCTCGCGATCCAAACCCGACCGCGGCGTCGTGCGCACTCTGTGCGAGATCCTGAACGGAAACCGAGAGGTCGTCATGAGTCTGAAGGCGATGAATATCATCGCCTGCCGGAGCACTCCTTGAGGATCGGCATCGTCTCGGACCTGCATTGCAATGTTGCCGGGCTCGCGCAAGCGCTGGACCTGATGGGCGATGTCGAAGAGCTGATCTGTCTCGGCGACAGCATCTGGGAGTACCGATTCTCGAACGAGATCGTGCGCCTGCTCAAAGAGCGTGGCGCGCATACGATCCTCGGCAACCACGAGGAGGGGTTCTTTGGGCCGCAAGGGGCCCGCGCGCGCCAGCCGGAGTGGATCGACCGGTCGCTCGTAGACTGGCTCGCCCAGCGGCCGCACCGCCTGGAATTGGAACTCAGCGGCAAGAGGCTGCTCGCCGTCCATTCGACGCCCTGGGAACCGCGCGGGACTTATGTCTACCCGCACGACACGTTGTTGGAACGGTTCGCCGAAGCCGACGCCGATTTCATCCTCTACGGCCACACTCATCACCAACTCGTGCATCGTTACGGTAAGGTGCTGGTGATCAATCCGGGCTCCGCCGGCGACGCACGCGATCCCGGGAACGGCCGCCGATTAAGTTGCGCGGTGCTCGACACCGTGAGCGAGGAGGTCGCGGTCACCGATTTCCTGTGAAATCAGGCGGCGTGACCCTTGCGTTGGAGGAAGTCTTTGAACCCGTCGCGCGGGTGGCCGGCGGCGAGCCAGGTCGCGCGCGCCTGCTCCTCATTGTCGTAACTTTCGCGCCAATCCATGCCGATCTGCTCGTGCAGCAGGCGCTTGATGCCCTGCACCATGCGTGCGTCGTTCTTGGCGATCATCTGACCGATTTCGAGACAGGTATCGAGTAAGCGCGCGGCCGGGACGACCTGGTTCAATAGACCGATACGCTCGGCCTCTTCGGCAGCGACGACGCGCCCGGTGTAGAGCAGCTCCTTGGCTTTCGGCAGACCGACCAGCAATGGCAACGACCAGGTCGAGTTGACCCGCCCATAGCTCGCCGCCAGAAAGCGAAAGGCCGAGCGCTCACAGCCGATGCACAGATCGAGTGTCGAGCTCAGCAATGCGGCACCGCCGTAGGCGAGCCCGTTTATGGCGCCGATCAGCGGCTTGGCAAAGGTCGCGATGTGCCAGGTGGTGTGACCGCGCACCTCCTGGCGCGTCGCCAATTCCTCCGAGCTCAGTCCGGCCATCTCGTGAATGTCGGCGCCGGCGGAAAAGGCCCGTTCGCCGGCGCCAGTGAGGATCACGGCCTTGATGTCGTCATCGGCCTCATAGTGAATCAGAGCGGCGTCGAGCTCGCGCACCAGCGGGAAGCTCAGCGCATTGAGCTTGTCCGGGCGGTTCAATGTGATCACGGCAACGGCGTCGGAACGCTCGGTCAGAATGAATTCATAGGCCATGGCTCGTCCTCCTTCGCGGCTCGCCCTCCGTTTGACACTACGCGGGAGCGGGTGTTAGCTCAACCGCGGCACGAGTGTTGCGGAGGCGGCGATGGGCGGGGCTCTCGACGGCATCAGGGTGCTAGAATTAGCGCGGTACCAGGCGGGTCCGCGTGGCGGCATGATCCTTTCCGACCTCGGTGCCGAGGTCATCAAGATCGAGAAACTGGGCGGCGAGGAGACCCGGCGGTCGGAACCGCTCGTGCGCGGCCAGAGCGTCTATTTCTCCGTCTATAACCGCGGCAAAAAGAGCCTGTGCCTCGATCTGCGCAATACCCGCGGCAAAGAGGTTTTTGCGGCACTGGTGACGACGGCCGATGTCGTGCTCGAGAACTTCCGTCCCGGGACGATGGCGCAGATGGGCTTTGGCTATGACCGGCTGCGCGAACTCAAACCCGACATCATCCTGACCTCGGTCTCGGGGTTTGGCCAATATGGCCCCTATCGCGAGCGCCCGGCCTTTGATCCGTTGGGTCAGGCAATGAGCGGGCTGATGAGCCTGACTGGAGCGCCAGTCGGCCAGCCGCTCGGCGCCGCCACCTCGCTGGTCGACCGCTACACCTCGCTGCATGCGACGATCGGAACGCTCGCCGCCCTGCATCACCGCGACAAGACCGGCGAGGGGCAGCTCGTCGATTGCTGCCTGATGGATTCGGCGCTGACGATGGTCGAGATCCCGACCTCGTACTATCTCGCAACCGGCAAGGAAGGCGGCGAAAGCGGCCGGCCGCCCTACAAGGCCAAAGACGGCTATGTCGTGATTTCCGCCTCCGGCAGCGCCATGGCGACCCGGCTGATGCGCATTGCCACGGGCGACGACGGCGCTGCGGTCGGCGGCTGGACCAACCGGGTCGGGCAGGACGACCCACGCAAGCTGGCGGTCGCCAAATGGTGCGCCGAAAACACCGTCGACCACATCGTCAAGACCTTGCTCGAGGCTGAAATCCCGGTGGCGCCGGTCAAGACCATCCCGCAAGTCGCCGAGGACCCGCATCTCTGGGAGCGCGAGATGCTGGTCAAGATGGAGGACCCGGTCGCCGGCGAGATGTACCTCCCCGGTGCGACGATCAAAATGTCGAAGACCCCCGGCCGCGTCGGCCCGGTGCCGACCCCCGGCCAGCACACCGACGAGGTGCTCTCGCGACTCTTGGGCTACGACCGGGCGGCGCTGGAGGAACTGCGGCAGGCGAAGGTCATCGCTTAACTCATGTCCTGGGTGGCTAATCGGACATGGCGCAAGATCCATTTGCAAAGATCATGAGAGATCTCGCGGTCGCGTTCCCGCCCCCTTGATGGGGGCGGGTCAGGGTGGGGGTGATGGATGCTGCCGAGGGTACCCCAATTCGCAATGATTCGATCGGCGGCAGCCAGTTTTCGCTCGTTGCCGTTTTCACCCCCTCCCAACCCTCCCCCATCCGACGGGGAGGGATTGACACAGTGACAAGCTGGCTGCGGCGCGCTAGTTGATCGATGCTCTAATTCTAATCTTATCGAGAACGGAGGAAGATCGGGACTGACCTCACGGTCCTCAAATGGATGGGTTGGCGTCAACCTCGCCGCATCCATACCGCTAGTCATCAAAGCGTTCGCTTAATCAAAGTCACCCCTCGCCGGCCGCTAGGCGCAGGCCCGACAGGAAAAGCTCGCGGTGCTTCGGGTTCCGCAGATAGCTGGTGTCCGGTATCGCGGCAGGGGTAATGGCCCGCAGTCTCTCCATGATCTCTCGTGCGTCGTCGAGCCGACCCATATGGGCGTAGCAGGCGGCGAGGACGCGATGTGGGAAAGGGAAGGTGGGATCGTCTTGGATCGCAAGGAGCAGCTTCGGCACTGCCTCATCGAAGCGACGGCTGAGTAAATGTGCTTGGCCTATTACAGCGAACGTCGTGCCGACGCGGGCGCGCGGGCTGAGGCTCAGCGCGGCCTCGAGATGTTTGATCGCGATGTCCGGCTGGCCCGCCCAACCTCTGAGGGCGCCACTGATGTGCCAGCCGCGGGCTTAGTTCGGGTTGAGCGCGAGGGCTCGATCGACCAACGCCATCATGGTACCGATGTCCTCGCCGAAATAGGCAAGTGCGATGGCGGCATTCGCCAGAATCCCTGGATCATCGCCAGCCACTTCAAGGGCTCGTCTGGCGAAGCCGATGCCCTTCCCACGATCGACCTCCCGGTCTTCACACCGACCGTTCTCAAGCAACCGAAAACAGCAGAGTGCACCCCAGGCGAGTGCGGGCCCATAACGCGGATCGCGCGTGATCGCCTGCTCCACAAGACGGAGCGCCTCCGGGTCCCGCAGTTGCGACGACATGCCAATCGCATAGGCGCGCAGGTAGAGGTCGTAAGCGGTCAAATCGGTGGTCGGCCGGCCGGCCGAGCGGGCGGTTTCGGCGGCCTGCAGAGCCGGCTCGATGACACCGGCGACGCTCGATGACACCTTATCCTGCAGCTCGAAAACGTCCTCCAGCAGGCCGTCGAAGCGGTCGGCCCAGAGATGCGTGCCGGTGAGTGCGTTGATCAGCTGCGCAGTAATCCGAACGCGACCGGCCGCCTTGCGCACTGGGCCTTCGAGGACGTAGCGCACGCCAAGCTCGTGCCCGACCCGCGTTACGTCGACGGCTTGGCCTTTGTACGTAAAGCTCGAATTGCGAGCGATGACGAACAGCCAGCGGATGCGCGAGAGCGCGGTGATGATCTCCTCGACCATGCCGTCGGCGAAATATTCCTGTTCCGGGTCGCCGCTCATATTCGCGAAGGGCAGGACCGCGATCGACGGCTTGTCGGGAAGCGGCAGGGCGAGAACCTGCGTTTCCCGAGATTGCTCCCGGGCCATACGATAGGCGCGTATCGGCCTTGCGATGTTCTTCAGCCTCTGCTCGCCGATATCGGTGAACCCGGCGTCGACTTTGCCGCGCACTTGGCGGAATGCGCCCTCCGAGATGCAAATGCCGCCGGGCTCAGCGATGCCTTCGAGCCGTGCCGCAATGTTGACGCCGTCGCCGAGAATGTCGTCACCCTCCACCAGGACATCGCCGAGATGGATGCCGATGCGCCATTCCATGCGGCGGTCATCGGCAACCCCTGCATTGCGCTCCGTCGCCAGCCGTTGCAGTGCCAAGCCGCATTCGACGGCCCCGACGATCGTGCCGAACTCGATCAGCACCCCGTCACCGGTCGTCTTAACAATGCGGCCGCCATGCCGGGCGACGAGCGGATCGGCGGCAGCGTGATGTTCGCGCAACGCTCGCGCCGTCCCCTCCTCGTCCTCGCCCATCAGTCGCGAATAGCCCGCGACATCGGCGGCAAGGATCGCGGCGAGACGGCGGGTAGTGGCCATGGTTAACTCGGCGCCAATCTTACACCGGGACTGCTTTATGTTGCGAGGTGCCGTTTGGCGAGCTCGTACCACTCGCGCTGCTCGCGGTATTGGTGGCGCGGCCCATAGTCAATCGATTGGCGAATTTCCTCGAAGATTTTCTGCGCCTCCTCGATCCGCCCGGTCCTTTCGAGAAGCAGGGCATAACGGGCGCGCGCTTCCTGGCCCGGGTAGTAAGGGACCAGCGCGGCGTATTCATAAAGCGCAGCATCCGTCTTCCCTTGCTGTTCGAGGCTCTGCGCATAGAGCAGATGGCCATCGGGCGAGGCGTAACCCGGATTGGCCTCCCGCAGCCGTTCCAGCGTGACCTCAGTTTCGTGCGCGTCTCCGACCGCAAACAATGCGCGGGCCAAGCCCAGCATCAGAGCGGGATCGGTCGCGTGAATGCCGCTCAGCGCTTCGCGGTAGAGAGCCGCCGCCGCTTCGGGCTGGCGGGCGAGGAGAAGTTCGTTCGCGAGTGCTGCCTTGTTTTGGGCGCTCGGCGATATCTCCACTTGACGCTGTGCCTCGCGTACCCCGCGGCCGGGATCAAAGACCTTGGCGGCGCCCGATACCGCCTGGCGAGCGCCGCGGCTGCCGAGCAACCCGGGCAACAGCTCGGCAACGAAATAGACGATCACGCCGACCGCCGGCACCATGACGATCAGGAAGAGCCACCAATAAGGACGCCCGGTGCGCACGACATGTATCGCGCACAACACCTGAGCCGCCAATATCAAGAGCCCCAGCGCTGGCATCTCTGTACCTCATTCGATCCGCAGCATTCTAGTTTTGCGCTGTAGAATAGAAAGGTATAGCCCGCGACATCGGCGGGGAGGATCGCGGCAAGATGGCTGCTTGCGCTCACTCCACCTCGCGCGCCGCAAGGCGCAGGCCGAGTAGCGGCGCGCCGCCCACCGAGCGATGCCCACCGGCTTCAGTCTGGAACGTCAGTTGGCCCAAAACGCGCATTACGCGCTTAATCAACCTGAAGAAGCATTTAAGACCGGAGCGCACGCCGTCCGATGTCGCGGCGGCAAAAGCCTCCGGGCCAGTCGACGCGGCCGACCGCGGCATAGGCGCGGTCGCGGGCGCCAGCGAGATGCTCACCGAGCGCGGTAACGCCGAGCACCCGGCCGCCATCGGCGAGAAGACGCTCGCCCGCGCGGCGCGTGCCTGCGTGGAAGATCTTGACCTTAGGGTCCCCGGCTGCAGCGCCAAGGCCGCGGATCTCGCTGCCTCTCTGCGGCTCTTCCGGATAGCCCTTCGCTGCCATCACGACGCACAGCGCATGCTCGGCGTGCCAGCGCAGATCGAAGGACCTCAATACCCCGTCATGTGCCGCGACCAGCGCCGGCAACAGATCGCTCATTAGCCGCATCATCAGCACCTGACATTCCGGGTCGCCAAAGCGGGTATTGAACTCCAGCAGTTTGGGCCCCGCTTCGGTCAGCATCAGGCCGGCGTAGAGGACGCCCTTGAACGCTCGACCCTCGCCCCGCATCGCAGCGATCGCCGGCAGGATGATGCGCTCCATGACAATTCCTTCAAGCCCGACGCCGAACCGCGGGGCTGGTGAGACGGCGCCCATGCCGCCGGTATTGGGCCCGTTATCGCCCTCCCCGACCCGCTTGTAGTCCTGCGCCGTCGCGAGCGGCAGCGCTTCCTTTCCGTCGACCAGCGCGAAAAAGCTTACCTCCTCTCCGGCGAGAAGGTCCTCGACGACGATTTCGCACCCGGCCTCGCCGAAGCGGCGCTCGACGAGCGCCGCGTCGACCGCTCGGAAGCCTTCATCGAGCGTGCCGGCTATCGTGACACCCTTGCCGGCGGCGAGCCCGTCCGCCTTGACGACGATCGGCGCCCCGTGGCTGGCGATGAACGCCTTCGCCGCGGTCGCGTCGCGGAAGCGGCGATAGTCGGCAGTCGGAATGTGTGCGCGGGCGCAAAGGTCCTTGGCAAAACCTTTGGAGCCCTCCAGCGCCGCCGCTGCCGCGCTCGGCCCGAAGGCCGCGATCCCTTCCCCCTCGAGCGCGTCGACGAGGCCCAGCACGAGCGGCGCCTCGGGCCCGACCACGACAAAATCGATCCGCTCGCGGCGGCAGAATCCGACAAGCCCCGCGATGTCGGTTGCGGCAATTGCGATACACTCGCCCTCCTCGGCGATGCCGGCATTGCCGGGCGCACAGAAGAGCCTATCGATCAGCGGTGATGCCGAGATCGCCCATGCCAGCGCATGCTCGCGCCCGCCGGAGCCCACTACCAGTACCCGCATCGCTCTTCCTCCCGTGCTCGGCTATCATATGGGAATGGATGATACTGCGATTGCCGCCCCGCCACGCTCGAACCTCGTCGAATACACCGTCTCGGAGCTGTCGCGCGCGCTGCGGCGCTCGATCGAGGAAAATTTTGCGCATGTCCGCGTGCGCGGCGAGATTTCCGGCTTTAAGCGCCACAGTTCCGGCCATTGCTACCTGTGCCTGAAGGACGCCGAGGCGGTGCTCGATGCGGTATGCTGGCGCGCCACCGCAATGCGCCTTGGAATCACGCCCGAAGACGGGATGGAGGTGGTCTGCACCGGCCGGCTGACGACGTTTCCGGGGCGCTCGAAATATCAGCTCATCATCGACACGATCGAGCTTGCTGGAATCGGCGCGCTGCTCAAGCTCCTGGAAGATCGTCGCCGACGACTGGCTGCCGAGGGGCTTTTCGCACCCGAGCGCAAAAAGAAGCTGCCGTTTCTGCCGGAGGTGATCGGCATCATCACGTCGCCGTCGGGAGCGGTGATTCGCGACATGCTGCACCGGATTACCGACCGCTTCCCGCGCCGGGTGCTGCTCTGGCCGGTTGCGGTCCAAGGCGAGGCAGCGGCTGCCCAGGTGGCGGCGGCAATCCACGGGTTCAACCTCCTTCCGGAAGGCGGACCCGTGCCACGGCCGCAGCTGATCATCGTCGCCCGCGGCGGTGGCAGCCTCGAGGATCTGATGCCGTTCAACGAGGAGATTGTCGTGCGCGCCGCGGCCCTCTCGGCCATCCCGCTGATTTCGGCGGTGGGCCACGAGACTGACACCACGCTGATCGATCATGTCAGCGACCGCCGCGCGCCGACGCCGACCGCCGCCGCCGAAATGGCGGTCCCGGTACGGCTCGATCTGATTGCCGAACTCGGCGGCAAGTCCGCCCGGCTCTCCGCCAGCCTGGCCAGGCTCTTCCATGAGCGGCGGCTGCATCTGGCCGGGCTTTCCCGCGGTCTTCCCGATCCCCACGACCTGATCGGTGTCACGGCGCAGCGTCTGGACGATCGTGCCGAGCGGCTGCGGCTCGCTGCCGACAGACTGTTGCGGGCAGCGCGGCACAGCCTGGAGTTAGCCGGTGCGCGATTGCGTCCGATGGTGTTGTCGGCCGATCTCGACCGCGCCCGCGCCCGCGTCGCCGATGTCGAGCCGCGGCTGCGTGACGTGATGGCGCGATTTCTCGACCGCAACCACCACGCGCTCGACAATTTCGCCGGGCGGCTTTCGACCCATTCGGAGCGCCACGAAAGCCTACTCGCCCGCGGCTATGTCGTGGTCCGCGACGCCGTCGCGCGGGTCGTCACGACATCTGCCGCAATCAATGCTGGCGCCCCGCTCGACCTCGAATTCCATGACGGCAGGGTCGGTGTCGTCGCCGGCAGCAAGGCGCGTCCCCGCGCGCGCCGCTCCGCCAGCGATCCGGGCCAGGGCAGTCTGTTTTGACCCAGAAGCCTAGCCAGAACGTTGAACTTGTCTGAGGGCCTGTCAACCAGTTAATATCCCGCTGGTTAACGTGGGAGGAAATCGATGGACAACGACATGCCCCGGCGCGTTGTTGCCGAATTCTTTGGGACCTTCTGGCTGGTATTCGGCGGCTGCGGTGCGGCGGTATTGGCCGCGGGGTTTCCACAGACGGGAATTGGTTTTCTCGGTGTTGCTTTCGCGTTTGGCCTGACAGTGTTGACCATGGCTTATGCTGTCGGTCACATCTCTGGCGGCCATTTCAACTCGGCGGTCACGATCGGCCTGTGGAGCGCCGGGCGCCTCCCAAGCCGTTATGTAATTCCCTACATTGTCGCGCAAGTCATCGCGGCGATCGTCGCCGCTGCAATCTTGTGGATAATCGCATCGAGCCAACCCGGTTGGATTCCTGGCCGCTTTGCCGCCAACGGCTATGGTGATCTGAGTCCCGGCAAATACGGTCTCGGGGGTTGCTTTCTTATGGAAGTGGTGATGACCTTTTTCTTTCTCTTCGTCATCATCGGCACTACCTCAAAGGGCGCAGCAGCCGGTTTTGCCGGCATCCCGATCGGCCTCGCGCTGACCCTCATCCATCTAGTATCGATCCCGGTCACAAACACCTCGGTGAACCCGGCACGCAGCACCGGGCCGGCGCTGTTTGCCGGTGGTGAATATATCGGGCAACTGTGGCTGTTCTGGGTCGCACCGATCATTGGTGCGGTAATTGCCGGCCTGCTGGCCCGCTGGATGTACGAGCCGGAAGCCATTGTCGGTACTGTCGTGGTGGAGGAAAGGCGCGTGACCCCCTAATCCGGCCAGCGCCGGTGCAGCCAGAACCACTCCTCGGGGCGGTCACGAATCCATTCCTCCAAAACCTGATTGACCCGCGCCATCAGCGTCGCGACGTCGGCATGCCGGTCGCCGCTGCGAGTCAGCGGTAACCGCGGGAAGACCGTCAGCCGAAAACGTGCGCCACCTAGCCTCTCGACACGAACCGGGAGTACATCGCAATCAAAGCGCAGCGCGAGAGAAGCAAGGGCCGACGAAGTCATCGCGATGCGCCCGAAGAACGGCACCGGGATCCCGTCATTCATCTTCTGGTCGGCGAGCATCGTCAGGTGCGTGCCGCGGCGCAGCACAGCAATCGCGCGACGTGCGGCGACTGCCCCCTTTGGAATTAGCTCGCCGTCGCCGCGGAAGCGGGTGATCATCCGATCGACGCTGGGATTATTGGCGGCGCGATAGATCTGGGCGACCGAGATGCCATACTGCACCGCGGCGACCATGGCGATCTCCCAATTCGCGATATGACCGGAAAAGATGATCATGCGGCGGCCCGCGGCAACCGCCCGGTCCATATGCTCTAAGCCGTGCGTCTCGACCCGCCCGCACGGGTCGAAGACCCGGATTTCTCGTAAATGCGGATACTCGGCCGCGACCCGGCCGAGATTGTCCCACATGCCAGCGATGATCCGCGAAATCTCAACATCCGTAAGCGCGGGCCAGGCGCGGCTGAGGTTGAGACGGGCACGCTTTGAGATGTCGAGCCTTGGACCGATTGCGCGTCCCAATGCGCCACCAATCGCCGATGCCCAATCGAGGGGGAACCAGCCGAATATTGCCAACGCGAGCCTGGCGCCCCAAGCCTCCACGCGATAAGCCAACCTCAAACGCGCGCGCGCAGATGGAACCATGCTCACCCACCCGGCCCGTCGAACTGGCTTGGTGAGCGCGGCGTTCCGATCGATCGTCATCGGCAGCTCAAGTGCCCACGACCGGGGTGATCAGCTGATCGAGCGCTGCAGGATCTCGCCAAGAGATTTCGACTTCGAAGACCTCGATGTCGTCGCGGCTTGCCGGCGGAATGCGAACGATGTCCTTCGCTGTGGTGACGAGGCGCGCATGCGCCCGCTCAGCGTCCCTCCGCAGCTGCTCGATTTCCTTGGTGCGGTAGGGGTGATGGTCCGGAAACGCACGCGTGCCTGCGAGTTCTGCGCCAACCATCCGCAGAGTCGCGAAAAATTTTTCCGGACGTCCGATCCCCGCGAAGGCCAGAATCCGCGAGCCGGCCATCCGCGAGCCGGAGACCGGGCTCAGCTCGGCCGATAGGACCGGCAGCTCGTTCCAGATCGCGGCTTGCTCCAGCACTCTCGTTTCCGCCTCCGTTCCGAGCAACACTACGGCATCAGCACGGGCAAGTCCGCGCGCAAGATTTTCGCGCAACGGACCCGCCGGGATGATTCTCCCATTGCCGAAACCGTAGATCGCATCGACGACAACGAGCGATAAGGCCTTGTTGATGGTGGGGTTCTGAAAACCGTCATCGAGCACGACTGCGTGCGCGCCGGCTGCAACTGCGGCGCGAATGCCCGACGCCCGGTTGCGCGCGACCCAACACGGCGCGCGGCGCGCCAGCAACAGCGCTTCGTCGCCGACCGTAGCGGCATCGTGGCGACCGGGATCAATCCGTACCGGCCCACCAAAACTGCCGCCATAGCCGCGCGTCACTACGTGGACCGCAACGCGGCGCGTTGCGAGATTCGCGGCCAAAGCCAACGCGACCGGGGTCTTGCCCGCCCCGCCGGCGACTAGGTTGCCGACGCAGATGACCGGGATCGGGGAGCAATAGGGATGCGACAGCCGCTCTTGCAGCCGTCCAGCGGCGTCCCATGCCGCCGCGACAGGCATCAACAGGTTCGCAAGGATCCCGGGAGGGTCCGCCCAGAAGCGAGGGGCGGCGCGCATCACGCGCATCAGGCTCTCAGCGAACGCGGTGCCGCCGCGACTTCTCGCTCCGGCACAAGCCGATCGAGCCACGGTGCCAGCCGCTCCGATACGGCATCAAGAACGCCACGACCGGCCGCTGCGACACGGTTCGCCGCAGCGGCGCGTTCGGCTCGCAGACGCCGATCGGAGAGCAGCGCTGCCACGGCGCGAGCGAGCGTCTCGGCGTCGGTCACCGTTTCGGCTGCGCCGGCGGCGGCCAGTGCCGCCGCCATTCCGGTGCAATTGCTCATGTCCGAACCGTGCAACACGGCGCAGTCGAGACGGGCTGCCTCCAATGGGTTGTGGCCGCCCTTGCCAACGAGCGACCCGCCAATGAACGCGATGCCGGAGAGACGGTAAAACAGGCCGAGTTCACCGATCGTATCAGCGAGATAAACGTCGGTCTCGCCGGTGACCGGCTCGCCGGGCGCGCGCCGGGCAATCCGCAGCCCCTGCGCACGCAGCATCGCAGCGATGGCGTCGGCCCGCGCCGGATGACGGGGCACAATGATCGTCAGCAGACCGGGGAATTTCGCCGCAAGATCGCGATGAACGCGGCCGGCGATTTCCTCCTCGCCGGCATGGGTGCTGGCTGCAAGCCAAACAGACCGCTGTCCGATACGGATCCGCAACCGCAGTAATTCGGCGCGCTCGCACGGCAAAGGCGCGGCCGCGCCTTTGAGATCGCCGAGCATCGCCACCTGCCGCGCCCCCAGCGACTGGATTCGCTCGGTTTGCTGGTGGTCCTGGGCGAGGCATAAATCGAACGCGCGCATTATCGGGCGGATGAGGCCGGGCCAGCGTCGCCACAGCCGGTACGAGCGCGCTGACAGCCTTCCATTGATGAGTACCATCGGGATACCGCGCGCATGGGTCATGAGGACCAGATTGGGCCACAACTCGGATTCGATCCACAGCGCCAGATCAGGGTGCCAATGGTCGAGAAAGCGGATGATCCAACGCGGCACATCCGCAGGAGCGAATTGGTGCCGCGCGCGTGCTGGCAGCCGGCTTGCGAGCAGGCGGGCCGAGGTAACCGTCCCGGTCGTCACCAATATGGCGAGCTCCGGCCGCGAAGCCAGAAGGTTTTCGATGAGCGCGAGCGCCGCCGTGGCTTCACCGACGCTTGCAGCATGAAGCCAAATAAGTGGCCCTTGCGGCCGCACCGCGCTGGTGAGACCGCGGCGCTCGCGAAAGCGTATCGGGTCTTCCTTGCCGCGTTTGCGGCGTTGCGCCAGATAACAGATCGCGATTGGACCCAGCGGCCGGGTCAGCATCCGATAGAGCAGCGGCAGCATTACTCGTCCGTAACCGGGCGCGCGGGGCCGACTGAAGCGGCGCCAGTCCAATGCGATGAGGAGTGATGCCCGACGCGACGATCGGCTTCGCGGACCATTTCGACCATGCGCGCCTCGATCAGGCATCGGACGTCCTCGAGCCCCGTCTCGTCCAGCTCCGCGCCGATTTCGATCGGCTCGCCAAACAAAAACACACCACGCCCGAACGGCAAAGCGAGGTGGAAGCGGTCCCAGCTCGCGAGCTCGCGCCGGCGGCTCGTGGCGTAGGTCGCAGGCACGATCGGCACCCCAGCGAGACGGGCAATGTTGACGATCCCGATGCTCACGGTCATTGCCGGGCCGCGCGGTCCATCCGGCGTGATGCCGACACAGCCCCCCTCTTTCAACCGTTTCAGAATCTCGCGCAACGCCGACGAACCGCCGCGGCTCGTCGAGCCGGCGATCGTCTCGATACCGAAATAGGTCATCGCTCCAGCGATGATACGTCCATCGCGATGCGCCGAGATCAACATGTGAAACGGTGCCAACCCGTGCCACGCGAGCGGCATCATCAGCAATCGCCCATGCCAGAAGGCGACGATGAAAGTCCGGTCTTCGCGGGTGAGCTTGCGTGTCCAATCGCCACCCTCGACGCTCCAGCGATTCGTCAAATAGACGAACCGAATGTAGCAATGGGTTATCCAGCAGGCGATCCGCCGCAGCGCGTCGCTGCGCAGAAGACGTCGCCAGGCCCTCGATCTCGACAATTCTGATCGTCCTTACACCTCGGCCCCGGCAGCGACCTGATCGTGCTGATCCGCAAATTGCATAGCATGGAGGCGCGCATAAAGGCCGCCCAGCGCCAGCAGCTCTCGGTGCCGGCCGGTCTCAACGATCTGCCCACGGTTCATCACGCAGATCAGATCGGCTCGTTGGATCGTCGACAGACGGTGCGCAACCACCAACGTGGTGCGGCCGCGAATCAGCGTATTGAGTGCCGTTTGCACCTGCCGTTCGGCTTCGCTGTCGAGCGCCGCCGTGGCTTCGTCAAGCAACAGGATCGGGGCGTTCTTCAGCATCGCCCGGGCGATCGCTATTCGTTGACGCTGGCCGCCAGAGAGCCTCACTCCGTGCTCGCCGACCAGGGTGTCGTAGCCACTGGGCAGTTCGCAAATGAAATCGTGGGCAGCCGCCGCCCGTGCCGCTTCCTCGATCTCGACCGCCGATGCGCCAAACCGGCCATAGGCGATATTGGCCCGCACGGTGTCATCGAACAGGCTGACCTCTTGAGCGACCAGGGCAATGGCCCCACGCAGAGAGGCGAGCGTTACCGAACGGACATCCTGTCTGTCGATCGAGATGCTTCCAGCCGCGACATCGAAGAAGCGCGGGATCAGGTTGAGCATCGTCGATTTTCCGGCTCCCGAGGGGCCGACCAGCGCAACAGTGTGGCCGGCCGGAATGGTCAAAGAGGTGCGATCGATTGCCAGGATGCCGGGAACGTAGCCGAAGCAAACGTCATCGAACCGGATCTCGCCGCCGGCGATGTGCAGTGGCCGGGCGCCTGGCATGTCGCGAATCATCGGTTCGAGGTCGAGCACCTCGAAGATCCGCTGGGCCGCAGCGAGACCCTCCTGAAGCGAAGCATTCAGATTGGCGAGGCTCTTCAGCGGCTGATAGGCGAGCAGAAGGGCCGTGATAAACGAGAACAACGCGCCGGGAGTCCGGGCACCGCTGATGACTTGATGACCCCCGTATAGGATGACAACGGCAATGGCCATGCCGCCGAGGGTTTCCATCATTGGCGAGGCTCGCGACCGCGTCCGGGTGTTCCGATCGATCAGCATAAACAGCCGCTCGATCAACCCGACGGCGCGGCGTTCCTCGTACTCTTCCATGCCATAGGCTTTGACGTGCCGGGCGCCCTGAAAAGTTTGGCTCAACAAGGTCGTAAATTGGCCAATCTCGGCCTGGGTATTGGCGGCGACGCGGCGGATGCGCCGCCCGATCCCAACAATCGGACGGATCGCCAGCGGGAAGACGAAGAATGAGACCAAGGCAAGCAGCCAATCCTGATAAAACATGACGCCGATGAGAAAAACGACAGTCACCGCGTCTTTGCCAATCCCGGCGATAACGCTCGCCGCGGCATTGCGCAACAGCACCGCGTCGCTGGTGAAACGCGAGATCAGAGTGCCGGTCGGATTGGCATGAAAATAGGCGAGATCGGCGCGCATCAATCTAGCAAAGAGTGCAATCTGTACGTCGGCGATGACGCGCTGGCCGATTCTGGTCATCGATACGGTGGCGCCGTAATCGGCCAGCCCCTTGGCAAGAGCAAGAGCCAGTGCGGCACCGGCGATCAGCAGGAGCAGCGAGCCTTCGTGCGCGACAAAGATCCGATCGAGCACCGGTTGCATCAGCCAGGCGCGCCCTGCCGTGCTGCCGGCTGCCAACCCCATCAGTAAGAAGGCAAGTACGACCCGCCTGCCGTGCGGCCGCATGAAATCACGCGTCAAGCGCCAGATGAGCGCAGCCGAACGTCCACCACTGCCAACGATCGCCGGGTCGATTCGCATCACTTCCCCCCGGCAGTGTTAGAGGCGGCTCCCCCGCTTGGCAAGCCGGACGCGCTAAGACTGAGTGATGTCGGAACGCCGCGGCTTCCGTGCCCGGCTGATTAGGCGCCGGCGACGGTCAGGTCGTCGATCCTGAGGGTCGGGGAATCGGCACCGGTTTTGAATTCGAGATCGTCGGCGGCAACGAGCCGGCCGAACATGTCCTTGAGATTGCCGGCCACTGTCATCTCGCTGACCGGGAAGGCGATCTCGCCCTTGTCGATCCAAAAGCCGGCAGCACCGCGGCTGTAGTCGCCGGTGACGCCGTTGACCCCCATGCCCATCATCTCGGTAACATAGAACCCGCTGTCGATGTCAGCGATCAGCTCTTCGGGACCGAGCACGCCCGGCTCAATCCACACATTGGTCGCTGCCGGGGAAGGGGGCGAGGCGGTACCGCGCGCGGCATGACCGGTGGTAGTGAGCCCGAGCTGGCGGGCCGAGCGCAGATCCAAGAGCCACGTGGTTAAAACCCCCTTGTCGATGATCGCGCGGCGGCGATTGGCGATGCCTTCGCCGTCAAACGGCTTCGAGCGCAATCCGCGCTGGCGGTGCGGGTCGTCGATGATCGTGATCGCCTCTGGAAAAATGCGCTCGCTGAGACGGTCCTTCAGAAAGCTCGTGCCCCTGGCGATCGCAGGCCCCGATACCGCCCCTAGCAGGTGCGACAAGAAACTGCGCGCGACGCGTGGGTCGAACACCACCGGGCAGCGGCAGGTCGCCACCTTCTTCGCACCCAGGCGCTTAATCGCACGCTCGCCGGCGCTCTTGCCGACCTCGGCCGGGTCACGCAGGTCGGCCGCGTAGATCGCGCTCGCATATTCGTAATCGCGTTCCATCCCGGTGCCCGAACCGGCGATGACGCTGGCGCTGACACCGTGGCTCGAGCCGCTATAGGCGCCGGCAAAGCCGTTTGAGGCGGCAAATGCGATATTCGAACGGCCCCATCCAGCCTCGGCGCCCTCGGAATTCGAGACGCCCTTGATCGCGAGTGCCGCGTCCTCGGCAGCGCGGGCCCACTCGATCAACATTTCGGGGCTCGGTTCAGCGGGGTCGAACGAATCGAGGCATGGCCAATCGCGGGCGATCTCGGCGGGATCAGCGATGCCGCAATAGGGGTCTTCGGGTACGGCACGGGCCATTGCGATCGCTCTTTCAACGAGTGCGTCGAGCGCCTCAGGTGAACGGTCGCTCGATGACACGATCGCCTGTTGCCGGCCGATAAACACCCGCAAGCCCAGATCCTGCCCTTCCGAGCGCTCGAGCTTCTCGGTCTTGCCGAGGCGCCGTGCATGCGACAGCGAGGTGCCCTCGAAAAGCACCGCATCGGCGGCGTCGGCCCCGGCGCGGCGCGCGCGGCCGATCAAATCTTGCAGCAAATCGAGCGCACTATTTACTGCTTCGGTCATCGCATCTCCATTATTTCCAGATGGATTTACCCGGTCCGGGTAATCCGTAGCTCGCCCATTTGCTCGTCACCTCGGTGACGATTTCCTCGGCCATGCGGATCGGCCTGCCCCATTCTCGACGCGTCTCGGGCGGCAATTTCGTCGTCGCGTCAAGGCCGATCTTGCCGCCGAGGCCTGCTTCGGGCGAGGCAAAGTCGAGATAATCGATCGGGGTATCGTCGATCAGCGTCACATCTCGCACCGGATCCATTCGGGTTGAGATCGCCCAAATGACGTCTTTCCACTCCCGCGCGTCGATGTCGTCATCGACGACAATGACGAATTTGGTGTACATGAACTGACGCAGAAACGACCAGATCGCTATCATCACTCGCTTGGCGTGACCCGGATAGGCCTTGCGGATCGCGACGACGGCGATGCGATAAGAGCACCCCTCGGGTGGCAGCCAGAAATCGACGATCTCAGGGAATTGCTGCTGCAGCAGCGGGATGAACACTTCGTTCAGCGCTTCCCCGAGGATCGACGGCTCGTCCGGCGGCCGGCCGGTAAAGGTTGAGAGATAGATCGGCTTCGCCCGCATCGTTATCGCCGACAACCGAAAGACCGGAAAACGCTCGACGGTGTTGTAGTAGCCCGTGTGGTCGCCGTAGGGGCCCTCCTCGCCGTATTCGTCGAGTGAGACATGGCCTTCGAGGACGATCTCGGCCTGTGCCGGCACCTTGAGCGGTATCGTCTTACAATCGGCCAGCTCGACCTTTCGGCCGCGCAGCAATCCCGCAAACTGGTACTCTGACAGCGTCTCAGGAACAGGCGTGACGGCCGCGAGGATGGTGCCGGGGTCGGCGCCGATCACCGCCGCGGCCGGCAGGGGATCGCGGCGCTCGGCGCCCCAACGCTGGTGATGCTGAGCCCCGCCACGGTGCTTGAGCCAGCGCATCAAGGTCGTGTCGCGACCGATCACCTGCATACGGTAAATGCCGAGATTGAAATTGTCCTCGCGGCGCTCGCCGGGTCCTTTCGTCACGACCAGCGGCCAGGTGATCAACGGCGCCGGCTCGCCCGGCCAGCAAGTCTGGATCGGCAGCGTCGCCAGATCGATTTCGCCACCGCGGAGCACAACTTCCTGGCACGGCGCGGCGCCAACGGTACGCGGGCGCATCGCCATCACGGTGCGTAACAGCGGCAGCATCTGAAGCGCCTCGCGCCAGCCACCGGGCGGCTCGGGCTGTTTCAGAAAGGCCAGGGTTTCACCGATCTCGCGCAAGCCGCCTGGCTCGCGGTCCATGCCCCAGGCGACGCGCTCGATGGTGCCGAACAAATTGACGAGCACCGGCATCGCATAACTGGCGCCAGTCTCGCGGATGACATTCTCGAACAACGCCGCCGGGCCCCCTTCGGCAAGTAGGCGCGTGTGGATTTCAGTTATCTCGAGGTAGGGCGAGACCGGTGCGGCCACCCGCACGAGCCGCCCGGCCATCTCGAGCCGGTCGATGAAATCGCGCAGGCTGGAATAGGGCATGGCAGCTATATGGTCCCGGCAGCACCAGCTGGCGAGCGCCATTCATCTCCCAGACCACCCCATCACGGGTCTCGCTACCTTCGAGGTCGCGGCTGGTCGGCACGAGATAACGGGCGCGCTCGCGGAGACCCTCGGTTGGCAAATAGGCGCGCCCGGGATCGCCGAAGAGCACAACGCAGCCGCACCGCGCGAGGAAGCGCAACCAAGCGGCAACACGACCCGCCAACGGCTGCTCGTAGCAGACGTCGCCGGCCGTGACGACTTGCCATCGCGAATCGTTGGCGTCGATCAGATCGGTGGTTGTCACCTCGATCTCGACTTGGTTGAGCCTCGCATTCGAGGTGATCGCGGCCACCGCGACATAATCGATCTCGGCGGCGAGCACAGGAGAAGCGCCGGCCATTGCCGCGGCGATCGCAACAAGACCCGAACCGGCCCCAAAGTCGAGCACTGACCCGCCGGCAACCTGATCGGGATGGTCGAGCAGGTAACGGGCGAGCGCCTGACCGCCGGTCCATGCAAATGCCCAAAACGGCGGCGGTACAGCATTGCGCGTGAAGATTTCCTCGGTCGCCTGCCACATCGGGGTGATCTCCGTCGCGAGCTGAAGACGGATTTCGGGCACCAAGGGCGGCGCCGTGACCACGGTATTGCGACGGATGAAGAGCGCGCGATCCAAGCCGATCAATTGAGATGGCCGGCGATGATGCCGGCGAAAATGAGCCAGCCGACGACGCGGTTCGAGCGGAACTTGCGCAGACAATCAGAGGGATCTTCAGTCGCCACTCTTGCAGCCTGCCAGATCAGCTGTGCCGCCGCGGCGGCCAGAGCGAGCCAGAACAGCGTGCAGAGCCCGGCCGCAAAACCCGCTGCTGCCCAAGCAATCAACGCGATGCCGTAGAAGACGAAGAGCCAGCGGCGAGTGCGCTCGCCGAGGGCGATCGCCGAGGACTTCACGCCGATACGGACGTCGTCCTCTTTGTCCTGATGTGCGTAGATCGTATCGTAGCCGATTGTCCAGAACACGCCGCCGAGATAGAGCAGCAGCGGCGGCGGAGCGAGCGCGCCCGTGACAGCGGTCCATCCGATCAGCGCACCCCAACTAAAGTTGAGGCCGAGGAATACCTGCGGCCAATAAGTGATGCGCTTCATGAACGGGTAAGTGCCGATCAGCCCCGGAACCGCACATCCGAGGAGCATCGTCGGCCAATTGAGGCTCAACAAAACCGTGGCGCCGAGCCCGAGTTGGAGCATCAGAAACACGCTCGCCCCGCGCACTGACACGGCGCCGCTCGGCAGGGGACGCAACCGCGTTCGCGCGACTTGGCCGTCGTAATGTCGGTCGGCAATGTCGTTGAGTGTGCAGCCCGCACCCCGCATCGAGACGGCGCCGATCGCGAACAGCAGTAGCAGCATCGGATCGGGCCAGCGTTCCGAGGCGAGCGAGATCCCCCACCAGCCCGGAAACAGCAGCAGCCATGTCCCGATCGGCCGGTCGAGCCGGGCGAGGCGCGCATAGGGCCGCGACCAAGCCGGCAGATAACGCTCGACCCAATCGGCCCGGTCTATATCGCTGGGATCACGGCCGAGCGTGGATGTTCCCTCGCCCTCGATGCCGTCGCGGTCATAAGAATGAGCGATCATGTTCGTTACGCAGCACCTAACTTATCGTTATGAAAGAGACGGTTCGAGGATCGGGTAATGAGCGAGCGCCGCGGGCCCCGTATATACATCGCGGCCGGCCTCGCCCCGGGCGCTGAGGTCGAGCTCGGATGGCGGCAGGCGCATCATCTTCGTTCGGTCTTGAGGCTCGAACTTGGCAGCGCAGTTTCGGGGTTCAATCCAGCCGACGGAGAATGGCTTTGCCGCGTCGAAAAGACCGGGAAGAGCATAATGCGGTTGACGGTCGAACACCAACTGCGAGTGCCCGAGCCTCAAGTCGCGCCCGGGCCGTGGCTGCTCTTTGCGCCGATCAAGCGCGCCCGTCTCGATTGGCTCGTCGAGAAGGCCACAGAACTCGGGGTCTCGGCGTTGCTGCCGGTGTGGACGGCACATACTCAGGCTGAACGGGTCAATCTCGAGCGGATGCGCGCGCATGCCATCGAGGCAGCCGAGCAAAGCGAGCGCCTTTCGCTTCCCGAGCTACACCCGCCGGAAAGACTGGAGCGGTTGGTCGCCGCCTGGCCTCCAGAGCGGCGATTAATTATCTGCGACGAAACCGGCGGCGGCGAGATGCTCGCCGAAGCTGCAGCCCGGCTGTCCCCCGCACCGATGGCGCTGCTCGTTGGCCCCGAGGGTGGTTTCGACCGGAGGGAGCTTGACGCTCTCGCAAAACTCTCCTTTGTTACTCGCGTCGGGCTCGGCCCGAGGGTGTTGCGCGCCGAAACTGCCGCTCTCGCGGCTCTGGCGGTGTACCAGGCGATCGCCGGAGATTGGCACTGCGCCCGTACTCGTTGATCGCGCTTGCCCAATGGTTCATTAAACGGTTGCCCTATCGGGCGCCGCCACTACTGCTGGAGGCCCGCCGAGGATGACGACGACGCCGAGTTCGCCAGGAGCGCCGATTACGGACAAGCGGCAGCTCGTCGAATACCTCGAATCCGGCTGCAAGCCGCCCTCGGCCTGGCGGGTCGGCACCGAGCACGAGAAATTCGTGTTCCGACGCTCGGATTTGCGCCGCGTCCCCTATGACGGGCCGGACGGGATTGCCGCGCTGCTTGCGGGGATGACCCGCTTCGGATGGAAGCCGATCATCGAGAACGGCAAAACGATAGCGCTCACCAACGATGCCCGATGTTCGATCACGCTCGAGCCCGGCGGTCAGTTCGAACTGAGCGGGGCGCCGCTCGAAACCGTCCATCAAACTTGCGACGAAGTGCATGAGCACCTGCGCCAAGTGCGCGAAGTTTGCGACGAGTTGGGGCTGGGCATGCTCGGGCTCGGCTTCGACCCGAAGTGGCGCCGCGAAGACATCCCGTTCATGCCCAAGGCGCGTTACCGGATCATGCGCGACTACATGCCGAAGAAGGGCCAGCTTGGCCTCGACATGATGCTGCGCACCTGCACCGTGCAGACCAACCTCGACTACCAGTCCGAGGCCGACATGGTGAAGAAATTCCGCGTCGGTCTTGCGCTGCAGCCCGTGGCCGTAGCGCTGTTCGCCAACTCCCCGTTTGTCGAAGGCCGGCCCTCTGGTTTTCTCAGCTATCGCAGCTATATTTGGACCGACACGGACCCGGACCGTTGCGGCACCCTGCCCTTTGTCTTCGAGCCGGCCTTCGGTTTCGAGCGCTATGTCGACTACATGCTAAATGTACCGATGTATTTCATTTACCGGGACGGACGGTACATCGATGCGAGCGGCCAGTCGTTCCGCGACTTTATGGCCGGCAAGCTGCCGGCGCTGACCAACGACGTCCCGCGTATCGGCGACTGGGCAGATCATTTGACGACAGCATTTCCCGAAGCGCGGATGAAGACATTTCTCGAGATGCGCGGCGCCGATGGCGGTCCATGGCGCCGGCTGTGCGCGTTGCCGGCCTTGTGGGTCGGGCTGCTCTATGATTCGACAGCACTCGATGCAGCTTATGATTTGATCGCTGATTGGACCGCCGAGGAGCGTGAGGCGATGCGTTGCGATGTGCCGCGACTTGGCCTGGCGACGCCGCTGCGGTCCCGCACCTTGCGGGAGATTGCGCTCGAAGTGCTGGAGATTTCGCGCGAAGGACTGCACCGGCGCGCTCGCCGCAACACGGCGGGCGAAGACGAGACGCATTTCCTCGACACGCTCTTCGCAATCGCCGGCTCCGGGCGCACCCCGGCGGAAGAGCTGCTCGAAGACTTTCGCACGCGCTGGGACGGCACCATCGATCCGCTATTCACGGAATACGCCTACTAACCTGGTGCGAAACCACGGTATGCGGGGGTGGTCTCGATGATTTGTGAGTCGCTCCCGAGCCGCATCTGATACCAGCGCCGGGAGTCGTTCATCCCTGTGGCGGGTGGTCGGCCCGACAACGACATCCAGCGCTCACGGTGCCATGAGGTGACGGCCACCTCGGCACGTAGCGTGGTGCCCGGGCGCGGCGCCTCGATCCCGAGCGTCTTCCAGGGAACCAACATTTCCGCCGTTATCCGGGGCTGGTCGGCACCGAAATAGACCGCCTTGGCGCCGCTAACCACGGTGCAGCCCTCTATGATTGCCCGTTCCGCGGTCCCCGGACAAAGTTGCGCGGCCATTTCCGGATAATCATGGAGCTTGGTCCGCGGTGGAATGAAGAACAGCGTAAAGCGGCGGGGCCCGGTGCCGATGTCGATGCCGAGCTCGACGCGGTAAGCGTCGACCAGCGGGAAGCTGCCCTGAAAGGCGAGAAGGTCGATATCGAAGTAGTCCTGTCCGATCGTCGCCAGCGCCAGCCCGTGCTCGCTCCACGAAAGGTAGACCTCACCGAATTCTACCGCGCCCGGTGAGGGTTTCAGTCGGGGCAACAGGCTCGACGGCTTCGGCCAGTCGGACAGCGAGCGGTTATCGACGGAGACCGGGGCATACGGCAGCACGAAGCGGGCCGCTTCCGTCGCCGGCGAGGCGGCCGTCGCGCTCGCGTGTACCGCGAGAGCCCGGCGGTTGGCGGACGCGAGCGCGGAGGTGAGGTGCTGATAGGGCTCATCATTAATGTCGACGAGGCCGAAATCATAGTCTTCGCCGTCGCCGCGCCCGCCTTTCGGGTGGTCGTAGTACTGGAACCAGTGCGCTCCGACAAGTTCGGGCACCGCCGAGAAATTGAGGGTTGCAGCGGCAGCGCCGGCGGCTCGCTCGTCCTGCGTCGCGACCGTCATTAGATGGCCGTTGTTGCGGTTTCCGGTACGGTTGTCGCGTGCGGCGAAAAACCATTCGGAGACCAGGACGGGTTTATCGCCCGATAGCCTTCTAAGCCCGTCGAAGAAATAGTCTGCGATCCAGCCGTCACCGCTATCGACGTTGTAGTTCGTCGCGATCGCGTCGACATGCGGCGCCATCGCACGCACCGCGGCCGGGTCGTAATAGATCGGCAGACGGTCACCAAAATAGAGTGCATCCGGATCGGCGGCGCGGATGGCGCGCTCAGCGAGCATGTAGTAACGCTCGGCGACGATCCCGGTCCATTCGCGCACGACATCGATCCCGGCCCCGCCCGGCTTCATCTGGGTGCGAGCTGTGGCGATGAGGAGCCCTTCCCACGAACTCGCTCCCCTAGGCGGTTCGAAATCGGTGGTAAAGCGCGACCAATCCCCGTCGTAATGCTGGCGCAGCAATTCGACCCAGCGCAGCTTCGTAAACGAGCTTGCCGGCTTCGACGAGTAGAAGACGAACAAGGCCCCCGCCCACCAGCCGACTTCGTTGTCCGAGAAATAGCCGATACGGTATGGCGACCTGCGGTAAGGGGCGACGAGCGCGCGGGCGAGCTCGTTCATTCGCCGCTCGGTCGCCGGGTCGAACGGATCGAACCAATGAAACCGGGCCAACCGACCGAGTTCGAGATTGACGATCGACGGAAGTTTGAGTGTCTCCGGCGCCAACGCCCAGCCGCCGGCGCTGTTGAAGCCCCACGACAACAACCGACGGCGGGTTTGGACCGTCCAATCCGCGAGCGTCGGCGCGAACGCCTCCCAGCTGTACCAGATCTTGCCGTCCTTCTCGCGCTGGGGATAGCCGCCATCGAGAACATTGACGCCGAGACTGAAAAAGCGCTCGCCGCACGGTGTCACCAGCCATGCAACCTTGCCTTCCCTGGCCAGCGACCAGCGGCTCGACGGTGCTACGGCAAAATCGCTGCAAGCCCAGGCTTGCCCGACAAAAAACGTGGTTAATATGGTTGCTGCTGCGAGGATCGCTCGGAAGCGAGCGCCCGCAGCTTGCCTCACGTGTTAGTGCCGCCGACCGTCAGGCCGTCCATGCGCAATGTCGGCTGACCGACGCCAACCGGCACCGACTGCCCGTCCTTGCCGCAGGTGCCGATCCCGTCGTCGAGACGGAGGTCGTTGCCGATCATCGCGACCTTAGTCAGCGCGTCCGGGCCGTTGCCGATCAGCGTCGCGCCCTTGACCGCGTGGCCGATTTTGCCATCCTCGATCAGGTAGGCCTCGGAGGCGGAAAACACGAACTTGCCCGATGTGATGTCGACCTGTCCGCCGCCGAAATTGACCGCGTACAAACCTTTCGTCACCGAGGCGATGATTTCCTGCGGATCCTGGGCCCCGGCCAGCATGTAGGTGTTCGTCATGCGAGGCATTGGCGCATGGGCAAAACTCTGGCGCCGGCCGTTCCCGGTCGGAGCGGCCCCGAGTAGCCGCGCATTCATGCGGTCCTGCATGTAACCTTTGAGAATCCCGTCTTCGATCAGCACCGTGTAATTCGTCGGTGTGCCTTCGTCGTCGACGGTCAGCGAGCCGCGCCGGTTGGGCATTGTCCCGTCGTCCACGACGGTTACCCCCTTGGCCGCGACGCGCTGCCCGATCATTCCCGAAAAAGCCGAGGTCTTCTTGCGGTTGAAATCGCCCTCGAGCCCGTGCCCGATCGCTTCGTGCAGCATGACCCCGGGCCACCCCGGGCCGAGGACCACGGTCATCTCTCCCGCCGGAGCGGGAACCGATCCGAGATTGGTGAGTGCTTGGCGCAAAGCCTCGTCCACTTGCTCCTTCCATTGCTGCGGATCGAGATAGCGTTCATAGCCGACGCGCCCGCCCGCCCCCGAGGAGCCAGTCTCCATGCGGTCGCCCTCGCCGACGACGATCGCGACGCTCAACCGAACCAACGGGCGGATGTCGGCGACGCGGCGACCGTCGGGGCGGATGATCTGTACCGCCTGCCACACGCCGCCGAGCGAAGCCATCACTTGCTTGACGCGTGGGTCACGGCTGCGGGCATACGCGTCGATCTCGGCGAGCAACCGCGTCTTCGCTCCGAGATCCACCAGGCCGAGCGGATTCTGCTCGGTATAGAGCAGCCGGTTGGTGCCGACAGGCGGCGGCGCCATGACGCCGGAATACCCGCTTGCCACCGCTCGCACTGTTGCCGCAGCACGGCGGATCGCTGCTTCCGAGAGCTCGGAGGCGTGCGCATAACCGGCCGCCTCGTCGGCGACCGCGCGCAACCCGAACCCCTGCGTCGTATCAAAACTCGCGCTTTTGATGCGGCCGTCGTCGAGCGCGAGGCTCTCGGACTGGCTGTATTCAAGGTAAAGCTCGCCGTCGTCCATGCCGGCCAACGATTCGCCGACCACCTGCTCGATGCGGGTCGGGTCCATGCCGGTGCGTTCGAAGAATAAAGCGTCGGTTACGGCGAGATCTGTCATTGGCTACTCCAGAAAGAACCGCCTCAATATGGTCGCATGCGGTCTCGCGCGAAAGAAGCCAGCAC
>Ga0310912_10000160_pt1 | contig 31013 bp, 27 predicted proteins | sample GREbulkMGOX080_FD_203443 | JGI IMG/M metagenome (GOLD analysis project Ga0310912, IMG submission 203443) | Lab enrichment of tropical soil microbial communities from Luquillo Experimental Forest, Puerto Rico - GRE.bulkMG.OX080 | ecosystem: Environmental > Terrestrial > Soil > Tropical forest >...
GTTGAGAAAGCCCGCTGGTCGTCACGATCAAAACTCGATCTTGTCGTTGAACTCGTCGGCTGGATCGGCTTCAGCCTGTTCCGGCACGATCTCCGCCGCCCGCAGTCCGGCCTCCGCCAATGCGGCGAGGAAGTCCGTCTTCGGCACGTATCCGGCCAGTTCAAACACCGGGAATTTGATCCGGCCATACTGTGGATCCTTATGCTGGTAAGAATCCACGCTGAGCGTAATCACCGGGAAGACGTTCGGATGGCGCTTGCGGTGGTTGGCGTACCGGCGCAGCAATTTGGCAATCGCACCGATGCCACCGCGACTGCCGGTGGTGAAGGTAAATAACTTACCTTCTCTGTCCATCATCGGCAGATAATTGGTGAACTGCCACGGGTCCTTCGGCTGTCCCGCCTTATCCTTGATCCATTGCGACTGATCGAGATCGTCAAGCTCGTCCCGCGCCTTCGGTGGAATACCGTCAGCCACCCGCACCATTTCGTGTGCAATGGCTTTGGAATCGAACCACTTGATCCAACCGGCCAAGAGTTCGTCGGGATTGACGGTGAAGGTGGTGCCGATATCGACGGGAGTATCCTTCCCGGCGATCCAATCACCCTTGGAGCAGCGCAGCAGCTCTCCGATGATGTACTGCGGTGCCACCGCATCAGCGTAGGCAAGCAACGGATCGTTGAGACTGGCGGGCGCCAGCGCGGTGTTATCGCTTACTACTTTTAGTTCAGTCCTAGTCTTCTTTGCTTCTAGTTCAGCAGCCATGATGTCGTTGGCCATTTTCAGTTCCTTTAATCGGCGCAATGGATGACGCCTCTGCACCAGCGCCGGAAGGCAGCAGTGACGTGTTTCGAATCTCAATGGGTGAAGTCGGACGGCCGAACAGCGTGACGATTCTCAGCACCCGGCAAGCCGCGACGTTACTCGGCATTAGCTGGATGACCGCAGCTCGTCGGCGGTGAGTGGCGGGCCACGATTGTGGCCTATGCCGACACCGTCGCTCTGCTTGGCTTTAGGACACTCAGCACGGGGGCGTAATACTGCCTCGTCGTGCAGATGCTGATCGCGCCGATGCTGTTCTACTTCGCGGTCGCGTTCGCTTTGACGCTGACAGCGCTTTGATTCTTGCGGTGACAATGTAACCTCCTCGCGTTGCGGGGAGGTCATGCGCAAAAGAAAAAAGCGGACGAGCCTCCCGGTTAGGGGATCAGCTCTCCGCTTCTGTTTACCGGCGTCCGGTGTCTAGACTGGCTTCGTGCTCATATCTCGGAGCACCTCAACCCTATCGGGTAACGCCAGCGCAAATCTTTCGGAGTTATCGTATCAGATAACGGCTTCCCGAAGTTGGTGCGGCTCAGTAGTGGGTCCGCTCAAAGTACCGCGTGCTCGGTCGGCTTTTACCCGATATGAGTCGCTGGATATATTAGCCGCGCAGCAAGGTCAACCAAATAGTATCCACAAGGTACTCATGCACGCAGCGGCACAATCTTATTGGCCGCGCCTGAGAAGATTGACTCAAGGTGCGCTGCCCACCGCGCCAGCGCCATTTTCATTTGCGGCTTGTAGGAAGCGCGATTGTAGATGCCCGCAATCCCGGCCTTGTGGCCGCTGACATGGTTCAGCACGGCTTCAATGACATGCGGTTCGATCCCGATCTCGGCCATGTGTGTTGCGGCTGTGCGGCGTAGATCATGGATCGTCCAGTGCTCAAGACCGAGCGATGACGTTAGCGTCTGCTTCTGCCGCGCCCAAGACGTGAAGCCGCCCGCCCATTTGCCGAACAGGAAGTCCCGTCCGTCGCGCTTTTCTACTGACCGTAGAATATCCAATGCCAGCGGCGGCAGCGTCAGCGTGTGCGGCAATCCGTTCTTGGTGCGCTCACCAGGAAGGCTCAGCGTGCCCGCGTCGAGGTCGAGTTCGCTAAACCGAAGTCCCCCGATCTCGTCGGCACGACATCCTGTGAGCAGTAACAGCTTCACGATCTTGCCGAGATCATCATCCTGAAGGGCGTTCCACACGGTGCGGATTTCGCTCTCGCTCAATACGCGGTCACGACTCTTCAACTTGATCTGCTCGATCTTCGCCATCGGGTTCTCAGGCGCATGTCCCTTGCGGACAGCCCAAACGTAGAAGCTGCCTAGACGCTTCTGTGCGGCCCACCGGGTCGGCTTCTGCGGGATGGCATCCAAGCATTGCTCGATGTCTGATTGCGTGATCTTGGCAAGCGGCTTGCCGTGCAACGGTCTGAAATATGCGCCGCTCAAGTAGAGCGAGATATTCGCGAGCGTGCTCTCGCGGACTTCTGATTGCTGGCGCGCGAGATATAGATCGACCGCCTTGTGAAATTTCAGCGCCTCAGCCTTCCGGTCGTTCCCTCGCACAACAGCCGGATCGATGCCGCCGTGCACCTTATCCAACCATGCGCCCGCCTTCGTGCGAGCGGTGGCAGCATTCATGCGTGGGAATTTGCCGATGTTCTGCCGACGCTGCTTGCCGTCGTGACGGTATTGCACGCACCACACCTTGCACAGCACGCCACTGAGATCGTAGCGCACCCTAACGCCAAAGCCGTGCAGATCGTCGTCAAAGAAAATCCAATCCCTGACGGCTTCGCCCTTCCTGTTCTTGATCCCGTCGAGCGTGAGCGCCTTGACGGTCTTCTGGTCTAGCGTTGGCATGATGAAGCCCCCTTCGATGCCCGTGGTAACAATGGTGGAAACAATCAACCGGCCCTTAGCGCACCCTTAGCGTATCTCCGGTGTTACCATAGGAAACACATAATTAGCCGAAACGGCAGTCGCAACAATGAAATAAGCCGGTGGATATTGAAGGGCTGTTAATCCGTCCGCCTTCGCGGAAGAAAAGCCGAATTCCGCTCCGGTGTTGCGGGATGATCACGTCGGCGGAGGTTTTGAGGCGGTGGAGCGGCGGAAAGTCTGCGGCTCGATTATGATTTGAAACATAGAAGCTTGACTGGCGATGTAGTTGGCCGGAGGCGTGCGTGAACCCAACCATTAATGTGGCAGCTTATAGTGATGCTCTGGTCGTGCTTGGCACCGCCGGGATTCTCGTCCCGATTCTCAGCCGCCTCGGCTTCAGCCCGGTGCTGGGCTATCTCGCCGCCGGCGCACTGTTGGGGCCGTTCGGGCTCGGCTCGCTCATTCAATCTTTTCCGGCGCTATCCTGGTTCACGATCGGCGACGCCAAAGACGTCGCCGGCATCGCCGAACTGGGCGTAGTTTTTCTGTTGTTCCTGATCGGCCTTGAACTGTCGCTGCATCGGCTCACGACGATGCGGCGCCTGGTCTTTGGGCTCGGCGGCTTGCAAGTTTTGATCACGACGGTGCTGCTTGCCGGTTTTGCGGTCTATTTCGGAAAAAATCCCTCCGAAGCGATGGTTCTTGGCGCCAGCCTTTCGCTGTCGTCGACTGCCATTGTGCTCGAAATATTGTCGAAGCAGGAGCGGCTGAAGACCACCGTCGGGCGGACGAGCTTTGCCGTGCTGCTGGCCCAAGATCTCGCCGTCATTCCGATTCTTATTTTCATCGCGCTTCTGGCCGCAGGTCCGCAAGGTTCAGTGCTCGGCAGCGTCGGCAAGGCCATTGCGCAGGCAGCGGTCGCGCTTGCGGTAATTATCCTTTTCGGACGCTTTCTGCTGCGACCGCTGTTCCGCATGGTTGCTTCCACGCGTTCGCGCGACCTTTTCATCGCCACCGTCCTGTTTGTCATCATCGCCGCAGGCGTACTGACAAATCAGGCTGGCATGTCGATGGCGCTGGGCGCCTTTGTCGCCGGACTTCTGCTCGCCGAGACCGAATACCGCCGCGCCATTGAAGCGACCATCGATCCATTCAAGAGCTTGTTGCTCGGAATCTTCTTCTTCACCGTCGGCATGGACATCGATGTCCGCGAGTTGCTGCGCGAGCCGCTTGCGGTGGCTGGCTGCGTTGTCGGATTGATCATCGTCAAAGCAACCATCATCGTCGCGCTGGGCAAGCTGTTCCGTTTGTCATGGCCGGTCGCGGTCGAAATGGGACTGTTGCTCGGCGGTGGCGGCGAATTCGCCTTCGTCAGCCTGGCGATGGCCGCGGAATTGCGTGTGATCAATCCCGCCACCGCGACCTTTGCACTCACCGTGACCTCGGCAACCATGGCGCTGATACCGCTATTGGCCTACGTCGCGCGTCATTTCGCATCGCGGCTGCGCGCGGCTGGTGCGATGCCTTCGGAGTTGATGATTCGGCCGAGCGGACGCCAGCGACACGCAATCGTGGTCGGCTATGGGCGCGTCGGCAAAGTGGTCTGTGCGCTGTTACGCGAGCACGGCATTCCCTATATCGCGGCGGATTCCGACGCTTCGACCGTGACCCGCGACCGGCGCGAGGGTCACGACGTCTATTACGGCGATGCTGCCGATCCGAAGTTCCTCGAAATTTGCGGCCTCGCCAATGCCGCTGGAGTTATCATTACCATCCACACCCACGACCTGATCGATCAGATCGTCGAGCACGTGCGCGCCCTGCGGCCGGACGTGCTTGTCGTTTCGCGGGCGCGCGATGCCGATCATGCGCGTCACCTCTATCGCCTCGGCGCAACCGATGCGGTGCCCGAAGCGATCGAAGCAAGCTTGCAGCTTTCGGAAGCCGCGCTGGTCGGTCTCGGCCTGCCCACCGGTCCGGTCATCGCATCAATCCATGAGAAGCGCGATGAAATCCGGCGCGGCTTGCAGCAGGCAGCGCGCGCCGCCGGGTTGGAGGATACCCGCTCAGTGCGGTCCAAGCGCCGGGCGATGTTCAGAAGGTAGAAATTCCTGACCTAGTCGCGCTTAGCTCGAGCGCGATGCTGCCGTGGCGCTCTTCTGGGGCGTGGCACTCTTGGCGGGCGTGGCACTCTTGGCGGGCGCGGTCTCTTTCGGTGCCGCCTCCTTTGGTGCGATCTCCTTCGGTGCGATCTCCTTCGGCGCCTCTTTCGACCGTGCGATCGCCGGCGCGTTTGTACCGGGCCGGCACGATTGCCCATGTGCCGCTTGCAGAATCTCCTTGAGCGCCATCGCTTGCAACCGCGGCGACTTGTCGATCGTGATATGGTCGATAGTGGTGTCGCTGGAGACGTCGACGTTCGACAATTTGCCGTGGAAGCCGGCGCCCGCCTGCATATAGGCATATTTGCGCTGCGTCAGATTGATCACGCAGCTCACATTGCTAGGCGCGGCATAGGAGCCGGTGCCGTCGAACGGGATGACCAGCGCGATCGGCACGCCCTGTGCATTCAGTTCTTGCGCCATTATCATCACGGCATTGGCGCCAAGCGAATGGCCGACGAGAATATAAGGTCCGTGGTCGCCGCGGTATTTCTGCACGATGGCGGCGACCACCGAGTCAGCGACCGAGTGATTGTAGACGCTCGCGTCGACGCCGTTGTGGTCGACCTCGGCGGCGAGCTGATCCATGCCTAGGGAAAAAATATTGAGGAGGCCGCGCATCAAATAAACATGCGGGCGCGAGCTGGCATCGTCGTGTGCCGTGACTTTGATAGTTGGTATCTTGACGCCTTGCGTCGCCGCGGGCACGACCATACTCAGCAACGCGATGACTGATGCGCCTACGAGGCAGCGAAGCTTCGGCGCATGAAATACGCCCCCGCACCGCAGTCCGCCAATCATCAATGAGGCCGACATCGCACTCTCCACGCCCCCCGCGCACCGACCCAGCGGGAACTATGGCGACATCCGGTAAATAGTTCCTTGTATTGCACCTTTAATTCAGCTGGCCGCCGCCTTGCGGTTAGCTAGTTGCAGGACGATCGGCCTCGTTGCGGCCTGCAACGGCGTGCGGCGAATGTCGGAAAGGGTATGGAGAAAATCAGAAAACCAGTTCTGCACCGACGCGGCCTTGAGCTTGCGCACCATCGCCTGCCAGCGTTCGCGCCGCTCTTGAACGTTCATCCGCAGCGCCACCGCGAGCTGGCGCGCCATGCCATCGATGTCATGTGGATTGATCAGGACCGCCGCATCAAGTTCCTTGGCCGCGCCGGCGAATGATGACAACACCAGCACCCCCGGATCGAGCGGGTTTTGCGCGGCGACATATTCTTTAGCCACCAGGTTCATGCCGTCGTGCAACGGCGTAACCAGGCCCACGCTCGCCACACGATAAAAACCGGCGAGCGTCAGTTGCGAAAATCCCTTGTTGAGATAGCGAATGGGCATCCAGTCCACTTCACCGTGTCGGCCATTCACCTCGCCGACCAAAGCGGCAAGCTCAGCTTTGAGCTCGCGATAGGCTTTGATGTTACCGCGCGATGGGACGGCCACCTGCAACAAAGACACGGTACGCTTGAGGCTGGGCTCGAGTTCAAGCATGCGGTCGAAGGCCCGCATCCTGTTGGCGAGTCCTTTTGAATAATCCAGGCGATCGACCCCAAGCACAAGCTTGGCGCCGCGCAAACTTTCCCGCAACCGTATGACTTCAGCGCGGCCCATCGCCTTGCTGGCGCGCGCAGCAAAATCATCGACGTCGATGCCGATCGGGAAGGTGGCGAGCTGGGTCAATCCCCATTCGGAGGCGACGGTGCCGTCGACCACGTTAAAGCCGAGTTCGGCCTGCAGGAAATCTTCGAAATTTTGTCGGTCTTCCACGGTCTGGAAACCGATGAGGTCATAGGCGAGCATCGCTTGCACGATGTCGGTATGGTGCGGCACAGCGGTCACGGTGCGGCGATCCGCCCATGGCGTGTGCAGGAAGAATCCGAGGGGGCGTTCTATGCCGAGCCGTCGCAACTCCGCACCGAGTGTAAAAAAGTGATAGTCCTGGATCCAAAAAATCGTCTCGGGCGTGTTGAAGCGCAACAGCGCCCGCGCCATGAAAGCATTGATTTCGCGGTACGAGTTGTAGTCGTCGGCACTGACGTGGATGAGGTCGGCGCGCGAATGCAGGGCCGGCCACAACGCTGAATTGGCGAATCCCTCGTAGTAGCCGCGATAATGCTTAGCCGGCATATCCACCGTGGCGAGTGCCCCGGTGCCGAGCGCCTCGATCCGCGCGAACGAGCCGCGCCCGTGCGCGGCGTCGCTGCTCTGCCCGCTCGAGCCAACCCAGATTGCGCCGGAATCCCGAACCATCGGCAATAGTGCCGCGGCCAAACCGCCCGCCAGCGGCTCATCAGCCTTTGCCCGCGCAACGCGGTTGGATACTACCACAACGTTCAAGGGGACACCTCCAGGTGGTCCTTTAACCCGGATGGCTGAAATTTGTTCCGAAATTACGCTTGTTGTTGATTTCCGTGGCCCAAATCACACCGTTTTTTATGTGATTCAGCTCTTTATGTGGTTCAGCGCACGACCAAAGGTTGCGGGCCGTTCGGCGCGTTAACGCGCTGAAGCCTCGGCATAGGCGATTGTCGGCGCCGCGAATCCAGTCGCGTGCACTGCACGACATCCGGTACGTCGGATTCGAACACGGACAAATAAGGCGTGTCGCGCGGGATCGCTTCTGGCCGCTCAAGATCGTTGAAACGCAAGTGCAGCGTGCGCCGCGGCGCCACCGTGACAAGAGCCACCGTAACAAGACAAGAGCCACCGTAACAAGATATGGGCCGACCGATTCGCGATCGGCGAAGAACACGGTGATACGAACGCGGGCCGGCGCATCGCCGGCGTTGCGTAGGCCGTTTCATGCGAGACCCGCACCGGATCGGAGAACGAACTTTCCGAGGGAATATAGCCTTCCGCAACGGCCCAATGCGCTTTTCCGAGCGCCGCTATATCTGCCGCCAATTCTTATCAAGTTTTGCCGACGAATTTTCCTCAGTAGGTTTTAATGCCTTGGCTGATGCGGCTGGCCGGCATCCGGCGCAACGGATCGATAAACCGGGGTTTGATGTACGGCGCAGATGGCGGCGCGGTTCCGCGCTGGAACTTTGTTCCACAATAGGCGTTTCATCGCGGGGCGCGCGGGCGCGGCTGCGCGCAGGAAAAGCGTGGTTGCGCAAAACCTTACGGGGTCGGATCGATGCGCGCGCTCACCGTTGCGCCAGGCATTGCCAATTCGGCCGGCGTCGAGGACCTTCCGGACCCGCCGCAATCGGACGGCGCGGTGCTGGTGCGCACGCTGGCGCTCGGCGTTTGTGGCACCGACCGCGAAATTGTTTCCGGCTTGTATGGCTGGGCGCCGCCGGGGCACAAGCGGCTGGTCATCGGCCACGAGTCATTAGGCACTGTCGAAGAAGCTCCGGTGAACAGCGGTTTCAAGCGCGGCGACCTCGTCGTCGGCATCGTGCGCCGTCCCGATCCGGTCCCGTGTCCGTCCTGCGCCGCAGGCGAATGGGATATGTGCCGCAACGGTCGCTACACCGAACGCGGCATCAAGGAGCGCAACGGCTACGGCTCGGAATTCTTCCGCGTCGAGCCCGAGTTCTTGATCAAGCTCGATCCATCGCTCGGGTTAAACGGGGTGCTGATTGAACCGACCAGCATCGTCGCCAAAGCCTGGGATCATACCGAGAGGATAGGCCGCCGCTCGCGTGGCTGGGCGCCGAAGACGCTTCTGGTCACTGGCGCTGGCCCGATCGGTCTCCTTGCCGCAATGATCGGTGCGCAGCGCGGCCTCGACGTGCATGTGCTCGACCACAATGATAGAGGACCGAAACGGCAGATCGTGCGCGAGCTCGGCGCGACTTTCCATTTAGGCGAGCTTGCGGACACCATCATCAAGCCGGACATCATGATGGAATGCACCGGCGCGCCCGGCGTCGTGCGCGACGCGCTCGGCTGCACGGCCGCGGGCGGCGTCGTCTGTTTGCTCGGCGTTTCCGCGCCAGGCCGCGATTTCGAGATTGATGTCGGCGGGCTCAATCGCACCCTGGTGCTTGACAACGATGTCGTGTTCGGCGCCGTCAATGCCAACCGGCAACATTACGAAGATGCCGTGACTGCATTGCAGCGCGCCGATCAGCGCTGGCTCGACAGCCTGATCACGCGCCGCGTCTCGATCGCGCAATGGACCGACGCGCTTGCGCAGCAGAAAACCGACATCAAGGTCATTGTCGATTTCGCGTAAATTCAAACCTGACGGAGTGATCTAACGTTATGTCCACTCCAATCGAAGATTATGCGCTGATCGGCGACTGCCGAAGTGCTGCGCTAGTGTCGCGGGACGGCTCGATCGATTGGCTTTGTTGGCCGCGTTTCGACTCGGAAGCGTGCTTTGCCGCGCTGCTTGGTAACCGCGATCACGGCCGCTGGGTGGTGGCGCCGCGAGACAAGGCCCGCGTCACCCGCCAATACCGTCCTAATACGCTCATCCTTGAAACATGTTTTGAGACGGCCGAAGGAACCGCGGTCCTCGTCGATTTTATGCCGTTCCACGGCCAACATTCCGAGATCGTGCGTCTCGTCCACGGCACGCGTGGCAGAGTGCGAATGCATACCGAGCTCATCTTGCGGTTCGGCTATGGCGCCGTCGTGCCCTGGGTAACGCGTCTCGAAAGCGGCGTGCTGCGCGCAATCGCCGGCCCAGACATGGTGTTGCTGCGCACGCCAGTGCATCTGAAAGGCAAGAACTTCACCACGGTCGGCGAGTTTAGTGTCGCGCGCGGCGAAACCGTTCCGTTCGTCTTAACCTATGCGCGCTCGCATCGGCCGCTTCCGATTCCGCACGACCCGATGGCCGCGGTCGAGGCGACGGAGCGATTCTGGAAGGAGTGGACGGCAAAATGTCGGCCGGCCGGCGAATGGTCCGATGCCGTTCGGCGCTCGGTGATCACGCTCAAGGCGCTCACCTATGCGCCAACCGGCGGCATTGTCGCCGCGCCGACAACGTCGTTGCCCGAGTGCGTCGGCGGTGAACGCAATTGGGACTACCGCTATTGCTGGCTGCGCGATGCCACGCTGACGCTGCTCGGCGCCATGCATGCCGGTTATTACGAAGAGGCCGAGGCGTGGCGCGAATGGCTGTTGCGCGCGGTCGCCGGCAGTCCCGATCAGCTGCAAATCATGTACGGGATTGCCGGCGAGCGCCGGTTGACGGAATGGATCGCCGATTGGCTACCGGGCTACGAAAAATCGGCTCCGGTGCGCATCGGCAACGCCGCCCATACACAACTGCAGCTCGATATGTTCGGCGAGATCATGGACGTGCACCACCAGGCGCGGCGCGGCGGACTAAGCACCAATGAATCCGGCTGGGATGCACAAATCAAGTTTCTGGAGCATCTGACGAAAATCTGGCGCGAGCCGGATCACGGTATTTGGGAAATGCGCGGTCCGGCACAGCATTTCACCTATTCCAAGGCGATGGCCTGGGTCGGCTTCGACCGGGCCATCAAGAGCGCGGAAAATTACGGCCTCGAGGGCCCGCTCGACGAATGGCGAAAACTGCGCGACGAGATTTGCGATGACATATGCGAGCACGGTTACGACAAAAAGCTCGGCACGTTCGTGCAGGCCTACGGCTCCGACCAGCTCGACGCCAGTCTGTTGCTGCTGCCCACCGTCGGCTTCCTGCCGGTAACCGATCCACGCATCACCGCGACCGTCGCTGCGATCGAACGGCGGCTGGTTCGCAACGGTCTGGTCTTGCGCTACAGCACCGAGGACGTCGAAGACGCGCTACCGCCCGGCGAGGGGGCGTTCCTCGCCTGCAGCTTCTGGCTGGTCGATGTCTACATTCTACAGGAGCGACTCGATGAAGCTGAAAACCTGTTCCGCCGGTTGATCGGGCTTTGTAACGAGGTCGGGCTGTTGAGCGAGGAATACGATACCGGCTCAAAGCGACTTGTTGGCAACTTTCCGCAGGCCTTTTCGCACGTCGCTTTGGTCAACAGCGCCTATAATTTGACCCGCGTGCGCAAACCGGTGCATCAGCGCGCGCAGGAAGACCACGCCCCGCCAGCGGCAGTGCGCGAGAAGGTATGAGATAGTGCCGGTTGGCGCCGACGCTAGCTTCTGATGAACGTGCCGCTGCGCAATTCAGCGACCGCCTGCTCGAGCTGCGCGCGCGTGTTCATCACGATCGGCCCATACCAGGCGACCGGTTCTTCGATCGGCTTGCCGGAGACGAGCAAAAAACGAATGCCGCGTTCGCCGGCTTGCACGTCGATCTCGTCGCCGGAGTCAAACAGCACCAGCGAGTGGTCGCCGACTGGCTCGCGCGCCAGCACCTCCTCGCCGTCGACCTGCTTCTCGGTGAGAATGCCGAACGGTCGCGACGCATAAGCAAAACGGCCATTGCCTTCGAAGACGTAAGCGAAGGCATGGCGCTCGGTTTCGACTTTCAGTTTTTTGCGCTGACCGGCGGGCACGAACACGTCGAGGTAGCGCGGATCGGCGGCGACGCCGTCCACGGGACCTTTCTTGCCCCAGAAGTCGCCGCATACGATGCGCACCCGCGTGCCGTCGTCGTCGGTCACTTCCGGAATTTCCGCCGCCTTGATGTCCTGATATCGGGGCGGCGTCATTTTCAATGACGATGGCAGATTGGCCCAGAGCTGAAACCCGTGCATGCGGCCCTGCACATCGCCTTGCGGCATCTCCTGATGCATGATGCCGCGGCCCGCGGTCATCCACTGCACGTCGCCGGCGCCAAGCATACCGCGATTGCCGAGGCTGTCGCCGTGCTCGACCGTGCCTGAGAGCACATAGGTGATTGTCTCGATGCCGCGATGCGGGTGCCACGGAAAACCGGCGAGATAATCCTGCGGCCGATCGTTTCGGAAATCATCCAACAGAAGAAACGGGTCGGTTTCTTCGGTGTCGCCGAAACCGAACGCGCGGCGCAATTTCACGCCGGCCCCTTCGATCGTGGGCTTTGATTGCACAATACGTTTAACCGGGCGAATGGACATTGGATCGCGCTCGGGTCAGCCCGCGAGCTCCTCTGAAGCTGTGGTTTGCTATTCGGCTAAATAAATGCCGACGACGCCTGCACAAGAAGGCACATCGGTGATACCGGGCCGCGCTGCGGCATTTAATGCGCCGGCGCTTTGGCATGCGCCTGTTCGGCGACATTCTTGTAGTCGTAGCTCGTATAGAACTTCAGTGCGAATGCAACCCTCGAAACGGCAGTGCGCCGATTGTCTTATCAGTTCGTGTCTTGGTCAGTCGCATAGCTCGTTGAATGGCGGCTCGCTCGGGCACGGCGGAAAAGACGATGTGTTGGCCCCACTGCCGCCGCCACCCGATGCGGAAAGGCCGCCCGACGCCGAGCCACTGCTCGATCCGGAGACGCTTCTCGTTCCATATCCATTCGTGTTTGGACCGGTGACCGTGTTGCAGAACGTCGCCGTCATTTCTTCGATGCAGAAGGTGCCGGTGACGGGAGCTTGCGTCGGTGCCGGCTGGGCGCTTTGGCCGCCCAATTGCGTTTTGCCGCTCAATTGCGTTTGGCCGTTTGCCGTGACGACTTGCGCCGCCGCGGGCGAAGCCGCCAAGACCAATCCGGCAATCAACACAAGCCTGTTCATAATGTTTGATCGCTTGTCCGCCGCTGGTGCTCGGTTCTCAGCGGGAAAACCAAGCAGCGCCCTGCTTGGTTCCGGATCGTCCCGCCGTGAGCTCGAAATTCGTGGAACGCGCGCGCGGGCTGGGACCTGCGGTTCTATCCGCACAGCGACCGCACGCGTCCTCGGCGCGATGACCTTCTGAGCAAGGTACTCGCCTTCGATGAGGGCGCCGTTGGTGCCGCAGGGTCCGGTTTAGGGGTCCAGATCAACGAGCAAGTGGTCGCGAAATTTAGCGCCCCACGCTAGCCGCGCCGGGCCGCCCATAACCGAGCAATGATCTGTGAAGGGCTACTGACGGACCGCCGTTGTCACGGCGATAACCGACCAGGTTTGCGCCATTCGGACGACCCTTTGCACTCGTGCGCGCGCTTCCACGACCTAAGCGCTGCGGCTGGAGAGCGCGAAAGAGTTCACCAGCGCGGGGCCGTCGGCGAAGAGCGCAAAACCTCGAGCCAAGAAAATCAACGAGAACATCATGACGCGATCTGCGAGATAATGGTCGTTAGGGCCATCCCGGTCGCGAAGGCAAAGGCGAGGGCAAAACCGAGGAAAATCGCTTTCATGGCACCCTTTCCTTCACCAGCGATACTCGGAGATTGCCAGAACCGGCACCGGCTTCTGTGACGCCCATCACTGAACACTGTTTTTCCCGCGGCCAAAGTCCTCCGAGGGGGCAAGGCGGAGGCTTCTAAACTTTCGTGAGATTGATATGTTCTGGTTTGATTCCGAAAGCTTCGAAGAACCGGTCTACACCGATAGAGGTATCGCTGTGGCCGCCCCGCAGTGTCACCGCGGAGGGTTTGATTTTACGGGCGAGCCGCCTCGCGATCTGCCGGTGACATGGCTGCCAAGTTCGATCTGGTGATCAATCAACGGCTGCCAAAGCGTTTGGTCTCAATCTCTCGTTTGCCGCTTGGCGTAAGATGATCGAATAATCAGGTCAAACTTGTTGCTCGACCGCTCGGCAATCTTACCCAAATCTAGCGTCGAGTTGAGGTCGCAATTCATCTCGGCATCAAAAAACATGCTTTGAAGTGTTGTGGCGAATATGCCACATCGGGTAACAATGCCCCGAGTGCGAACTGATTAATGCCAACGTGCAATTGCAAATTTTAGATAAGCGTGAAGAATTCAAGGGCCGATCCACCCCGCCCTCATCTTCCCTGTGGTCGGTCAAAGCCGGGATGATGCGCCGACGGTGGTACAGGCGGGAGGCCATTATCCCGGCTTGCACCAATAACCCCGCCCTCACCGTTATATTCCACTCTCGGAATCGTTGCGGCGGGCGATAAGCTTGACGCGTGAGCGAGCATGTTGCCGTTGCCGTCCTGACGCAAATGCGTGATTGCCCAGATAGCCGCCTGCGTGCGGTTGTGCACTTTCGTTTTACGTAGAATTGCCTTGAGGTGAACCTTAACGGTCGCTTCCGACAAATTGTAAATCCGCGCGATCGCTTTGTTTGATTTACCTTGCGCCAGACAGGCAAGGACGTCGCATTCGCGTGGCGACAGCTCAGCTCCGTCGTGTATCCCGCGCCGATAAGAAACGGTAGGTGAGTTCGTAGTCGTGACGACATTATCCTTTTCGCTGCCGATCGGAGAGGTTGAGTCGCGAGCGGCCGTAGCGACTGACTTGCCGGTCACGAACACCTGCTGATCCAGCAAGGCGAGCTCCAGTACCCTCGTCAAGACATCGCGCGAACTCAGATTGAAGATACAGGCGTCGGGAGAAAGCGCCAAGGCATCTTGCAGTTCGGCAGGCGCACTGCCTTCTGCCACCAGCACCACTTTGGCGTCAGGGATCAACGACCGCAGTAGCCGAATGCATTCCGCGGTTTGATCCGGATTTCCTTTTTGTGGTTCCACTCCAACGATTGCCAGCGTCCGTTGTCCCTTTGGACGGCAAATGCTCTGCAAGTCTGCCGGCCCGGCAGCGCACGCTGTTACTTCGTAAGGGGTATTTTGCAGAAGAGAGGCCAATCCCTCCCTCAGCACCACTCTGGGAGTGACGACTATGGCCGTTATAATTTTACTCACGCCGCGTCACTTATTGTCAGTGTTTTTGCTACCGGTACGTACTCGTCCCCTTGTGACTTCCAACCTGCCACGGTTTCGGCCAAAGGCCGTAAATACATAATTTTTATGACAAATGTGCATTGCGTTTTTGATTTAGATCAAATTGCCTGTCGCGTTAGAGGTATTCGACCGATGGCTGGGCTGCTTCTCTACGCCGCAGGCGCCGACGCGCGCCTGACGCGGTCTGATTTGTGAAGGCGAAAGGTCGGGAAAGCGCAGCGCCACGATTTGTGAAGGCGAAAGATCGGAAAAGCGCAACGCCACTATTTGTGAAGGCAAAAGGACTTGTGCGGGCAAAAGACCAGATGAGTGGAGCGCAATCGCAGGCCAATCGCCCAGCAAAAAACCGATAATCCCGGTAATGAGAAAGGAAAGCCGCAGGCCGGGCCTTAATGCCAGATCACGCGGCATGCGCACTGTCTGCCTATCACCGGCGCGAAAAGCTGGAGCTGGCCCTATTTCATTTCATAAGGCCTAATTTCTAATTAATGAAAGGATGATGCTGCAAAAGCCACGATGAGGGATGAATGACTGATGACGAACGTGCAATTCGGGATTTGGTCACGACTTGGATGAGAGCAAGCGAGGCCGGCGACACAAACACCGTACTCGGCCTCATGGCGGACGACGCGCTCTTCATGGTGCCGGGCCGAGAACCGTTTGGTAAAGACGTCTTCCGCACCGCTTCGCAGGCAATGAAGAACGTCCGTTTGACAGGAACGAGCGATATTCGCGAGATCAAGGTGCTTGGCGATTGGGCGTATACCCGCAACTTCATCGAGCTTGCGATCGTGCCGGCCGACGGCGACACGATGTGGCGAAGAGGCTACACGCTCTCGATATTTCGCAAACAGTTGGACGGGAAATGGGTGTTGTGGCGGGATGCCAATTTGGTGACCTGATGGCGTCGGTTGCCGATTTAGCCTGTCGGTACTAAAGCGCATCGGCGACGCTATGCGAGTTAGTTTATGATCACGCTGTATTCGTATCCTGAGCTCTTCGGCGTGGCCGATAACAATGGCTACGGGCTGAAAGTATTTGCCTTCATGCGATTGGCCAGCGTGCCATTCGCGCATGAGCACATTTTCGATGCGTCGGCGGCGCCGCGCGGGCAACTTCCCTATATCGTCGACGACGGCGAGGCGATCGGCGACAGCGAAATCATAATCGCCCATCTCACGCGCAAATACCGATTGACTATCGATGCCGGGTTAAACACGCAGCAACAAGACACCAGCCACCTCATTACGCGTATGCTCGACAATCTTTATTGGGTCATGTCCTATTCGCGTTGGAAGGACGAAAGCTACTGGCCGGCGTTTCGCGACGCACTCATGCGCGAGCACCCGAGTCTGACCGACGACGGCTTGCGCAAAGCGCAAGAGTTCAATTTCCAGCGCTACTATTTTGCCGGCATTGGACGCTACGCGCCGAACGACGCTTACGCGCGGGGGCTTGCCGATCTTAGGGTCTTGGCCGATTTAATTCCGGTCCAAGCCTATGTACATGGGCCGAAGCCGACGAGCATCGACGCGGGTATCTACGGCTTCCTTGCCAACATTTATTTCTACAATATCGAGACACCGTTGAAGCAATTCGTGACTTCGCAGCAGAATATGGTGCGCCATTGCCTGGCGATTCATGAAGCAGTGACAGATTCGTGAGTTGCGTTGAGACTTTTGCCATACGATCGCGCCGTTGTGGGTTAGCCGGCTCGCTTGAGGACGCCTTGCATGGGGTCAAAATTGCCCACCGCGAAACACGGGTGCTCGTAGCGCGGTCGCGCGGGAAACCTTACCTCGTCGCCGATCGCGGTCGCAGGTCATTTGCGACAACGCCTGACGATCTAAGCCAATCGCTGCGGCAGCCCCACGTCTTTTATCCATCCGCTGGTAAAAAGGCCCCAACGGGAGCCTGATCAAAGGCGGGCATGATCGGGCAGCGGATACGGAAAGTTGTGCCGTAGATCACATCTCTCGGGTTTGCTGGCGCTTAGCTTGGCGTTGTCTGGGGCGGTCGAAACGACCCCCGGCCGCGGAAAATAACGCGACGAAGGGGGGTTGTTACTGCGAGCCGGGATGATGGCCTCCCGCCTGAACCACCGTGAGCGCGTCATCCCGGCTCTGACCGATCACTAGGAAGAAGAGGCGGGGTGATCGGCCCCGGAATTGGGACCTGAGTCGGCGACTTTTTCAAGATCGGAACATGACATTGAAGGGGTGTTTAAAAGTCGTATAACGAACGGACCGCTGCGACCAGCTAAATACCTCAATGTGGTTAGGCCGGCCTTCACGCCGCTGGTAGCGCTTTCGCTCGCGCAGCAAATTGTTTTACTTTGTGCAAATCTTTGGTGTGGCTTCCATCATCTCTGTCCGTCTTACTTAGTTTTTGAATCGACGCCGGCCGGCTGCACGGCTCTTATGGCGTCGACAACGTTATCAGGCCACAGGCCGCCCGCGATGATGACGGGGATCTCGACGCTCGCAACCTAGTCTGTGAAGGTGATGGATCGGCTCCTTTGGGATGACGTCAGCATAGCCCAGCTCGAAATGACAAAATCCACGTTTTCCAACGAGCAATCGTAAAAACGCCTGTCCGTGATGCCGGTCACATACCGAATCGTCAGAGCAACTAGACTGCAACCATCACAGAGCCCGCCGTGGGCCGCTCAGATGGAGAATTCAGATGCGCACGATCGGTTATTTCGTCGCTGCCGCCATTCTGATCCTCATTGGCCTCGCAACTTGGACAATCCCAACGACCAACGCGTTCACCACGTCTGCCGGCGTCGATCCGTTTCGGATGATGACTAGCGCTACAGCGCTACCTGTTGCGCACTACGATGACTACTCGGTGGTGTTCAATTGAGGTGGATGACCAAAAGCGAATCGTCTTCCCAGCACCACGCCCACGTCAACTCCCCCAAGCTCTAACGACACAGGGGTTGTCTTCCCCAGTCACTTTGTGTCCATTGCAGACCCTTGCAGAATGGGCACAACCATGGTATCCCCCAAGTCTGGGTTGGTAACCTATTGATCCGGGAAGACCTGGGAAGACCTAAAAATCTTGCCGGGCTCTTCCCCAAACCCACGAGACTTTTACACACACTTGGGGGATTCACATGCGGGCTAAAGATCGCTTTGACTGGGACGACAAGCTTCCCGGATTCGGATTGCGCACGCGCAACGGCAAACGAAGCTGGGTGCTGCAATATAAATTCGGCGATCAACACCGACGCATCAAACTCGGCGGTCCAGAACTATCACGCGCCGATGCTTTCAAGCTTGCTCAAGCTGAGAAAGGCAAACTCGCTGCCGCCAAACTCGGACACGGTGTCGATCCGGCCGCCGATCGTGATCGGAGGAAAGCAGAAGCAAAGCCAAAGCCACGGACTCGATCGCTCGCCTCGTTTATTCCGACTTACTTGGACGCTAGGCGCGGTGGACTCAAAGACAGCAGTCTTGAGATACATACGCTGCACCTGAGCGATCATTGGTCAGGGCTCCATGACCGGTCGCTCGATAGCATCACTCGCGCCGACGTTGCCGGCGTACTGACTACGATCACCAACGAACGGGGACCGATCGCGGCTAACCGATCAAGGGCTACACTGTCGAAGTTCTTTCGGTGGGCGATCGGCGAAGGACTTTGCGACAACAATCCCGTCAGCGGCACCAACAAGCGCGACGAAAACAATCCACGTGAACGATCGCTATTAGATGCCGAAGCCGCGGCCGTTTGGTTAGCTGCGGCCGACGGTCGTTATGGTCAGATCGTGCGGCTGATCATGTTGACCGGCTGTCGTCGTGATGAAATCGGCGGGCTCAAGTGGTCCGAAATTGACCTACCAAAGCGCACCATCACGCTACCCGGCGAGCGCACCAAGAACGGTCAGCCGCATGTTGTGCCGCTCAGTGACGCCGCACTTACGATCATAAAGTCAATTGTGCGCAGTGATCGTGAGCACGTTTTTGACATACGAGCTAATGCCGGCTTTTCCGACTGGTCGAAATCCAAGGCCGCCCTCGATCGGGTTGCTAAACTCAAAGAACCTTGGACGCTGCATGATCTGCGGAGAACCGTTCGCACCGGCTTGGGCAAGCTTGGTATTCAGCCTCACATTGCCGAAGCCGCATTAAATCATCTGCCGCCTCGGCTCGTCCGCACTTACGATCGCAATACCTATGCTTCCGAGAAAAGGGCGGCGTTGGACACGTGGGCGGCGCATCTAAAGGTCGCGGTCGCACGGACAACCGGCGCTAACGTAACGCCCATCCGGAAGAAATAGCGGCCCCGTCCCGCCGCCCCAGCCCACGATACGATGTCACTCGCCCAGCACGCGACGACGATGTTCTTCCTGCATTTCGTCAGCGATGTTGTCAGTCTCGAACTTAGTTAGAAGTGCCAAGCGGGGGCGCCGAATCGATAGTTGATACCGGCCTTGAGAATATTGAACTTGTTATCGTTAAAAGGACCGCCATTGCCAAAGTCCATCATGTTATATTCGATCTTGGCGGTCCAGTTGTCCCACAGAGCATATTCGGCCCCGATGCCAAGCATCCACCCACTGACGGTCTCGTCGACCGAGATCGAGCCGAATTGCATGCCATTTATGCCGGTGCTGACGTTCCCGCTCGCGTGCGCTCAGGCCCCGCCCACTTTGCCGTAGACCAACCAATTGTTGAAGGCGTAGCCGACCCTAGGAGCGAGTGTGGAGACCCAATCCAGGCTCGCCTCAGCGTTCCCGGTTATGACGACTCCGGGGCCGATGACCGTTGCACTCACGCTGTCCTTTATGGTTGTCCCCGCGAAATCTCCTTCGACACCCAACACCCATTGATTGATCTGGTAATTGAACCCGACCTGACCGCCGCCGATAAAGCCAGCGCTGCCGCCGCCATCGCCATCGGACCAGCCCACGCCGCCATGGGCACCGGCATAGAATCCGGTCCAGTTATAGACAAAGGGAAGCGGGGGCGCTGGGGGCAGATAGGCAGGTCCGCCTGACACATCGGCGCCTTCGGATGCAGCGGACGCTGAGGTGAGCATCACGGCCGCAAGACCAAGCTTGATCAACCCGTACTTTCTCATACGCCCCCCTTAGCATGTACGCTGAACCTAAAGGCGCCCCCAACTGTGGCAAGAGAGTTACGGGACTGTGACGAACGATGCGGACTTCCACTTTGTTTGTGAGTTTTTTTCGATTTCTGAAACGGTGTTGTCGGGAAACCACATCGAACCCATGCAAAGTTTGTTTTTGTGGCTGAACTACGCAGAACCGGTGCAAATACTTGGAAAAAATTTGCGCGGATCGTGGGAAAGCAAAATGCTCACATGGCAAAGCCGTCGGGCGTGGGAGCCGACGGCTTTGCATTCGTCCCCGTTCCGCGCCGCATGTAGGGATACGGCGCATCTGGGTTGTCGGCCGATACCTCCACGGTCCGACAGAACCTTATTGTAAGGACCTTGGTGGCAGTATTGGGCCGGGATCGCGGCCAACAATTTCTTTATTGGCGTCAAGATCAAGAATCTAACTGCAGCCGCGGTGAAACGCGAAGGGTCGGCGATAATTCCCGCAAATCCGAAACCACAAAGCTCCTGTTGCAAATCCGAGACCACAATACTCCTGTGGTTTTGGTTGCAAGAACATCAGACACAAAAGCTAAAGGACGCTCGCCAAGAAATTAGCATCAATCTCGCACGAATTGGACACAAACCAAATACACGCGCGTCAAACATTCGATGTATAGGAGATGGGACTGCAAGGGGGATCACACAATGAAAAAGTTCTTGCTCTCAGGCGTAGCGTTGTTGGCGCTGGCGATTGGACCAGCTTTAGGAGCCGATATGCGTATGCCAGTGAAAGCGCCGCCACCAGCTCCGCCGCCTCCGCCTCCGGTTCAGGACTGGTCTGGCGTCTATGTCGGCGTCGAGGGCGGATACGGTTGGGGCAATCAGGACTTTAACCCGGCCTTCGATCCCTTCTTCAACTCCGATCCCTCCATCATCCAGTCACCATCTACTTTCTTCGGCATCAATGACCCCACCATCGGCCACGTAAGCCAGAGCGGCTGGTTGGCCGGCGGTTTCTTCGGCGTGCAGAAGCAATGGGGCAGCTGGGTACTCGGCCTTGAGGCCAGTATCGACGGCGCCGATATCAACGGCTCGACCACAGCAACCAACTCTCAGACTTGTGTTGGGTGCTTCATTGTTGTTCCGGGGTCTGTAGCCCTCGTCGACGTCTCTCGACCCAATATCAACATCAATCAGAGCCAGACGATCAACTCAAAGATCGATGAACTTGGCTTTGCGGGCGGCAAGGTCGGTTGGGCGTTCTCGCCAAATTGGATGATCTACGGCACGGGCGGCTTGGCCTGGGCTCATAAAGAGGACGACGCTTCTCAGACTCAAACGGTGCAACGGTGCAGCAGCACCGGCAACTGCATCCCCTTCACCTTCGGCTCGGGTGGGACCTTCGACTTCTCACAAACCCAGTCAGGCGGATTGACAATGTTTGGCTGGGCAGCCGGCGGCGGTGTTGACTATAAATGGCAAATCGATCCGGGCTCGGCCGTAATCTTCGGCGTCAAATATCTGCACTACCAGTTCGGCAACCACACGCTCACCCTCGCCGACAACACGTTCGGGTCTGGTGACAGCTTTAGTATCAACACCAGCGAAAGAGTTGATGTCGTCACGGGTCGGATAAGCTACCTTTTCTCTATCCACTGAGCTTCCGCGAAGAGGATTGGAAGGGGAGCAACCCCCTTCTGGTCGTGCTAGCCTCGCCCTGGAAAGCTGAGCTAGTTCGACAACCCTGCCGATGTCGTGTGAGGCACGACACCGTCTTGGGGACGTGAGCAAAGCCGCTGGTTGTCGCATCCCGGCGGCTTTGTTTTTTGTTAAAGATGAGGCGCGGCGGATCGCGGCGAACATCGCCAAGTTGCCGGAGCTTTTTCGGAAGCCGTAATCAGATCAGTGGAATTGATAGTACAGCCCGCCGCTTTCTGCCCAGCGATCAAATCCGCGGCTCACCGATAAAACGCGAAAATAGTAGGAAGAGGTGTCAGCGAGAGCGTATGCTTGTCCGCAGTCGGACCATCGCCGCCCCGCTATTGGTCCGACACCCAGCGTTGCCGTGCGTGCACGGGCGAGCGCGGCGCGTATGGGGACAAGGCAAAGCCGCCGATTGCGAACCGCCGACGGCTTTGCTGCGAGTCTACAAATGACGACTCGTCGCTTCCCGCCACCGTGGTCTGTCGAGGAGTTGGACGCGTGCTTAGTCGTGCGCGATCACAGCGGACAGGCGCCTCCCCCCTCCGGGGAACCAGTTACCTCCAAAGACATCCGCCAAAGGCCTGTTTGATCTTCAATTACTTTGTCATGATGCCGCTAGCGCCCGGTCTTATTGTCGGGGACACCCGTCCAACAAAGGAGAGAAGCCGTGAAGGAATCAAAACTTCTGCTCAGGTTTTCCCTTACCGCCGCGGTTGTTTTCTGTGTCTTCGGTTTCTTGGGCCAAAGTACGGGTCCGCTCTTGGCTGACGGTGCTCTCGTACCGGTTTCATATTCGCCGGGCGATGCAATGTCTTCACCCACCGGCTCGATGGTGGCAACCAAAACGATCAAAATGGCTTGTTACGCTGCAAGAGCCCGCTGTGTGAAAGATTCCGACTGTTGTAGCGGACTACGCTGTAACGCGGCGACGCGTGCTAGGACGTTCGGGGGAGGGGGGGCGTCCTATTGCACAAAATAATTGATCCTCGGGCGTTCAAATCGCGGCAAGAGTGCTTCAGCACGGATGAGGCGCGAAGGATTGCGGTGAACTTTGCCAGGTTGCCAGAGCTACTGAAGTCGCAGCCTCATTGGCGCTAACCGCTCACGAAAGAAATAGGGCCGCCCATTCAGCGGCCCTAAGTTAAAGGAGTGGTAGTCATGGCACCGCCGGGGAGCGACGGTGCGATGTCTAAAAAAGCACTGATCGCGGAAGGGCGCTGTGACGGTCGTCACAGATAAATTGGGTGGCTTGGTCCATAACCCGACTACGGGGAGCAGCTCATGCCTTGGTCCACGCTTGTGCCCTTCGCTCTTGTCGCGGTCGTCGGGATAGTTGTGTTTTGTGCAGTGTACCGAGCCGGAGCTTGAGCGTAGCGCGACCGAACAATTAGCAAAATAAAGCGGCCCCGCCTTCACGGGACGAGGCGCGGCGGGTGTTGATAACTTTTCGCGCGGCCACGCCCTCGACACACTGTCGGCACCAAATCCAGTGCGGTGTGGGGGACGGTCACATGAAAACGGCCGCGCAGAACCGGATCGTCGGTGTCAGCAAAGTAGCAACCAACGAGAGAACATACCCGTATCTCGTTCAGATTCCAGTCGGGGTTGCCGGATTGGATATTGCGCTGAACCGCCAGATTGTCGAGTTCCACAAATCGCGGCGCATTCAACTGCGACATGGACGTACAATTTGGAAGGGCGGCGAAATCTATTCTCGCTGGTGCTTTCCCGATTCGACTACGGCTCGCGCCTTCGTCGAACAGTTTGGCGGAACGTTCAACAAACTTGCTCACGCGCGATGAGGCTCGGCGGATCGCAGCGAATATTGCGAAGTTGCCCGAAGTTTTACGCCAATAAAAAACCCCGACGATTGCCGGGGCTCAGGAGCACTGACTGGAGCGCGTGTATGAAGAATAGGCACCGCGTCAGTCAGGCTGTTAGTAGGCTTATCCGCTCACAGGCGGCTGGCGCAAGATATAACGGGTGCGGCAGATCGCAGCGAATATTGCTAAACTTTCTGATTATTCGTCCGCAAGCGGACTCAACTCTTTCAGCGTCATCGCGCTCAGTGTTGCCGCGTCCCGCACTCCACGCTGTGCCAGTTCGATGATCTTCGATGCTACGAGCCGCCTAGCGGGATCATCGGTCAATTTCAGCGCCAATTTCGCGCACACGGTTTCCAGCGCGAGCGACATTTCCCGGATCACATCCGGTTCAAATGCCTGACCAGCGAGAAATGGGCGAATGGGCATCTAAAATGTGAGACAGTATCCGTGCTGCGCCGCATTTAAGCCGTTTCCACCGCACATTGGAAGTTCCATTTTGACGCTAAGGAACCAGTTTCAGGCCCACCAATTAGTAAGATGTTTAATGACCTAAAAAGACCGCTCCATGCCAAAACGTACACCGGATCAATTGCATTATTGGTCAAAGACTAACAAGCTAATCGACCACAAATTGCGAGCCCACTATCAGGCGTGCGCGACTGAAGAACTGCCGCCGCGATTGCTCGCGGTTCTGAAAAAGCTAGACGAAGAAATTGAACCTTCAGCAGAGCGAGTTGAGGCAATCCAACACAACGGGAAGCTTTGAGGCCGCGCCCGGCGTACATCCGGCAATAGGCGCGGCGGATCACGGCGAACGTGGCATTTCTGTCACGGTCGGGAACTAGCAACGGGGTGCCCACGTTAGTCAATCGCAAGACGTGCGTAACATCTAACTTGCGGCTCCTCGAAAGCAGTGGGGCCGCTTTCTTTTGCGTCTAGGCCTTTCCTTCCGCCGCCAACTCCGCAAGGGACGACCCGCTACCGACCGCGCACCGATTATTTAAACCACGTCCGGTGCCACCGGGCCGCGTCTTCGTCATCCAACTCTGGCGCGGGCTGTGGCTCTGGTGTGGGCTTAGTAAAATGCGACAGCGCATCGTCAAGCGCAGCTTGTTGGGCAGAGAACCGGGCATGTCGTATGGCGGCATTGCGATATGCCTGCTGTTCAATGCTTGCCCGGTGAAGCGCGGACAATTGCGTTGATTGCATTTGCCGGTCGCTATCCCGGCGCATTTGGTCTTGTAGCTGGCGGGTCCGGTCCTGCCGCTCTAGGGCCGCCGTCTGGCGCTGCTGGGCAATCTTCGCCGCCTCAGCTTCCTCCCGCCGACGCTCAAACTCAAGCCGCCGTTGTTCGTCCCGCTGACGGGCTTCGAAAAGATGCGCCTCGACTTCAAGGCGCTCCAGTTCCCGCTGCTCGTCAGACTTGCTTGGCGACCGGCCCATAGCTTCCGCCACCGACAAAACATCGTCGGCGCTTACGTCGGGCTGTGAGTCGAAATCAAACTCAGCCATTCGAAGTCCACGGCATATTTCGGACGGCCCTCAAATATTCATCGTCGTTGTTCAGGTCCGGGGCGGTTTCAGGCTGGGACAATTCAATTGCCCGTTTCAACAAAGCCTGCCGTTTTAGCTCGGACTTGTCTTCGGCGGAAAGCTTATCCATCCATTCACGGGTTTCGGTGTCGGTAACTTTCAGTTCGTTGTCAGTTCTAGACATAACGCGGTTTCCTCTTGTTTGATGTGATTTCGGCAGCAACACTCTTGGCGGCACTAACGCCAATCTTCTTTCCTGTCGGCATCTTTGCCTTGTGGGCATAGCGCCCCAAGTTATCGATTGGATTGCGCGGGTTGTGAGTTTTCCGGGGCGTGCTTCTGTTTTTGTTATCGCCACTGCCACGATGCGCGGACTTTGGGTCACTCTCGGAACGCCTGAGACTCTTTTTGCTTAAATGCGTCGATGTCGGCGCACTGCGTTTCTTTGCTCCGTGTGTTGTCTTGGGGCTTCTCGGTAGTTTTTCCATAATCACTTTCCTCTGTTCAATTATGTTCCGGGGTCATACCCGTAATTTTCCTTCGCAAAATTGCGATAAGTAATGCTGTCCATGGCCCCAAAATTGGGCGGGGGTTCGGGCGTTAATTTCCTGCTAGCGCCACGAACAGCGGCGGCGACTTCCATCCGCGTTGCCGTCATGTCCGGGTCGTGCCTTGGTTGCCATGCGCGTTTGTGAATGTCGTCTTCCATGCGGCGCAACACATTGGGATGACCCATAACGACCTTTTCCAGCCATGCGCCCCTCTGCCATATCTGTTGGAGCGCAGCCTGTTTGCGTCCATCATCGGGACCGGCAAGAACTTGCTTGTATAGCCAACCTTGCGCTCGCCGACTTGAGTGCGCTTGATTGCGCCGGCCTTCTCCAGGCGTACTAGGGTGCGCTCGCATACATTCAGACGCGCAGCGGTTTCCCGCCGGCCGCGCACGCGGTCGAGATTTTCGGTTTCCATGTTTGTGAATATTCCTGAAGTGCAGGAAGAGCGGTCCCGGTTCGCTACTCGCACGTCAGGGCGATTCGAATCCTACAGCGTGACCTTGGTCTGCCGCAAGACTCGCACTGCAACGTCCCACCAGAAAAGGACAGATGTGGAAATCCCCGCACAATCTACCCCGGGTCTTCCCCACTCCGTTTTAGGGAAGATTTGTGGCCTACCTATTTGATGTTGTTAGTGATTTAAAACGACTTTTAAGTTCTAACGTCTTGGGGGATTTGTTTTTTGGCCTCAAATTGCAGACATGACAGCGCAAACATTGATTTGCGCTATTCCACCGAAAGCGGGGTCGGCCTAACGTTGCTAGCACCAAGCCCCGACGCCAAGCCGATTGTCGCTTTCAGACAGCAATGGAGGGTCGCATGGCTACGCCGTTTGCAGGCGTGCAGGCTTCCAGCGTCTACCGTCATAAGGTCGGCGCGTTCGAGATCACGGTGCTCAGCGACGGCAATCTCGCGCTCGAGGCCACACTGTTCAGTGGAGACCAGGCGCGTGCGGAAAAACTGCTTGAGGCCGCGCTCTTGCCCAAGGTGGGCATCCCGACCGCGGTCAACGAATGGCTCATCAATACCGGCGAAAAACTAATTCTCGTCGACACCGGCGCATCGAATGTGTTCGCCCCCACCTTGGGCCGCTTAGCTCGGAACCTCGCCGCCGCCGGCGTCGACCCGAGCGCGGTCGACGCCATTGTGATCACGCACATGCACCCGGACCATGTTTGCGGCTTGCTTGCGGCCGACGGAACGATGATGTTCAAGAATGCCATCGTCCACGTCAACGGCGATGAGTACGCGTTCTGGACGTCGGATCAGATTCGCGAAAAGGCGCCCGAGGCCGTCAGGCCGTTCTTCGACTTCGCCAAGACTGCGATCAAGCCGTACGCGGACGCTGACAGGGTGCAGATGCACAACGATGGCACCATGTTCGCGCCTGGTATCACCGCGGTAGCGGCTCCCGGTCACACTGTGGGCCACACCATGGTGCGCGTTTCGTCGGGGAGTGACGAGCTCCTGATCTGGGGCGATATCGTGCACAATGCGGCTTTGCAATTCCCCGAACCTGATCGCTCGATCGCGTTCGACCATAACCCGGCCATGGCGATCGCGAGCCGCAAGAAAGTGTTCGACATGGTTACGAGCGACAGGCTCCTCTTCGCTGGAACTCATCTGCCGTTTCCAGGGCTGGGGCACGCGGCTAAAGCTTTGTCCGGATACACGTATGTGCCGTTGCCACACGCCGAGCACCTGTAGCGAACGTGGGAATTTGATGTCGCGAACTCCTTCTGGACGTCCGGGCGGAAATGCTCGGTCTTATCCCGATAGCAGACGTCACTTGGCGGGCGTTCTATATCCGCTTTGTGCCAGCAGACGTCGTCGTCGTGCCTAAATGCACCGTTAACCAAGAATTCATCGATTTATTTGGCGAACAAGGCTTGGTCTTAGTTTCGTACCTCTGACAACGTTTTCTACTTGAAACACGCTGATGATGGGAGCAGCGACTACGAGCGGGGTACTTCAATGACCAAGTTGCTGTCGCCCATTACTTGCGTATTTGTCGGGATGCTCGCCACGCTCGTTTCATCTTGCGCGCGCGATTGTGCGGTTCCGGACGCTGTCTACGCCCAGCGACCGCCGGCTGGTGTCGACTACGGACCAGGTCCTAGCTCGCCGCCATACGGGCCACCTCCCGGTGCGTATCCATATGGGCCACCTTCCGGCGCCCCATACGGAGCACCTCCCGGTGCCGCATACGGGGCACCTCCCGTCACCCAATATGGACCACGTCCTGGCGCCTCCTGAAGCTCCATCGACGTGCGCAAATGTGAGGGTGGGTAAGAACTCAAACGTGAGGGTGGGTAAGACATTGCGTTTGAGTCAAATAGCATCCGTTTTTGCAAAAGCTTGCTTTTTCGCACTCCTCGTCGCGGGTCTTGGCGGCTGTTCGAGCGTAGTATACGCGCCGAAGACCACGGTGAGGACCGTCACGGTCCGAAGCGCGACCCTCAAGCAGATGGAAACGCTCAATATGGATCGTGCGGCACCGATCCTCATCCGCATCTACAAGGAGGAAAGCACGCTCGAAGTATGGAAACAGGATCGGAACGGAAGGTTCGCGCTGCTTAACTCATACCCTATCTGCAAATTTTCAGGAAATCTTGGGCCGAAACTTGTGCAAGGAGACCGTCAAGCGCCCGAAGGGTTTTATGATATCGCTCCAGATCAGATGAACCCTAATTCGAGTGAATATCTTGCGTTCAACATCGGATTTCCCAATGCCTTTGATCGTTCTCTCGGGCGAACCGGTAGTTTTCTTATGGTGCACGGTGGCTGTCGATCCGTTGGTTGTTACGCAATGACAGATTATGCAATGGAAGAAATCTACGGTCTCGTTGACGAAGCATTCAAAGGCGGGCAGGAAAAAGTTCAGCTACAGGCTTTTCCGTTCAGAATGACAGCACAGAATCTCGCGAGCCATGCCGGTGATCCTAATATCCCGTTTTGGGAGATGCTCAAGGCGGGTAGCGACGCGTTCGTGGCGACGGAGCGCCCACCGAGAGTCGCTGTTTGCGATCGGCGATATGTTTTCAATCCTGCCGTTGCCGGCGAATTTGATCCGACCGCGCCTTGCCCGATTGGCATCGATTCGACGCCGATAGCAAGCGCGTCACAACCATCTCGGGAGGCCTCTGCGAGTGCAGTACCGCAGAACATGGGAACCATAGCGTATCGGACTGCGGACCCAATTGCTCAGAAGATAAACGAAAGTCTGCGCGGGATTTACTGATAGATCGGGTTTGCGGTCGTGCCTTCAGCAGACATCGCTGAGCCCGAGGAGCATTGTCCGCTTCGTTTCAACAGCGGAAGGCGCCGGATCTTCGACAGACTCATGACGCCAACGCGTGCAGCAGGGCCTTAGCCTCTTTAAGGTCGCCCATGTCGAGGCCTTCGCTAAACCAGGCATAGACAGGAGCGAGAAGATCGCGCGCTTCATCCCGCTTGCCTTGATCGCGCCACAGCCGCGCTATGCTCATCGCCGCACGCAGTTCCCAGGACCTTGCTTCCCGCGCGCGCGCAACAGTGAGCGCGCGCTCGAAATATGATTGCGCTTTCGCCGCGTCCGCCTCAGGTGCCTTCAGAGCAATCTCACCAGCGATGCGATGAACCTCCGCTTCACACCACCGTTCATTTGTTGTTTCCATTGCGGTCATTGTTTCGTCAATGCAACGCCAAGCGTCCTCAAATTGACCGAGTTCCGCATGAGCCATCGACAAATGTGATAAAAAGAAAGGCAAATACACTCTCGATCCGGTTGACCGATAGGTGCCGATCCCAGAGGTGATCATCTGGATAGCCTCCGAGGCTCTGCCCGACAGCGCCAATACGCAACCTTTTTCCATCGTTCCCAGCGCCTTCCATATTGCTGCGCCCTTCTCGTCCGCCAACCGGACGACTTCGCTGGATTGCGTGTTTGCTGTTGCATATTTTGCGCAGAGGATATTGGTCAACGACGTGTGGAACTGCGCATACATTAAAGTCCCAACGTGACCACCCTCGCGTGCATTCTCGAGTGCGTGATCAGCGTCCGCGAGAGCGGTCTCAGGGTAACCGAGCATCCACTGCGCTAACGCCCGAAAGACAAAGATTGAAACTCCGACGTCCTGGCCAAAACGCATCGCCAGCGGCCGATGCTTTGCAGGATCGTAAAGTGCGAAAGCCTGATTGTAATGCGCTCGGCCTGCAGCGATGTCGCCAGTTAACATCAGCGAATTACCCATCAGGCGATGCCCGATCATGAGTGGTACGATCTGCCGTTGCTTCTCTGCGAGAGCTACAAATTGCGACGAAAGCTCGCGCACCACCTCTCCGTTGAACGCCACATAGCTTGCTGCCCAGACGCCATAGAGGACCGAGAACAACAGCAGTGGATCTTCGGGAGGTTCTCCGAGCGCTTCCGCTCGCTCGATGAATTGGCGCGCTTGTTCAACGGCCGCTTTGGGCTCGGGCGCCGCATAGCCTTTGACGTGCATGAGAGCGTTAACGAGGGCGACCTGCAGCTTTATTTGTTCGGCACGCACGACAGCCGTGCCGGGCAAGGTCGCGATCTGGTCGAGGGCCCGCGTGAGCTGTTCGGCTGCTTCGACCAGTGCCGACCGCGCCAGTGACCGTTGCCCCGCTTTGCCCCAAAGGCCTGCGGCTTTCTCGATGATGCCGGCCTCGGTCCAATGTCGCGCCAACAACTCCGGTCGGCTCTCGGCGCTTTCCGCAAATTCGCTCTCGATCGTTTCGGCAATGCGGGCATGTAGTGTGCGCCGCGGCCCGCGCAGCAGCGTTCCGTAAGCCGCGTCCTGCACCAGTGCATGCTTGAACAGATAGGTCGCATGCGGGGGCACGCCCCGTCGGAACAGCAAACCGGCCGCAATGAGACGGTCCAACGCCAATCTCAGCTCCGCGTCTGGCTGGTTCACCACCGAGGCAAGCAAAGCATGCGAAAACTCGCGACCGATTGCCGCCGCGATCTGTGCCACGTCCTTGGCCGGGCTGCCGAGCCGGTCGAGCCGCGCCATCAGCGAGGCATGCAAGCTCGCCGGGACCGCCAGTGCCGGGGACGGAATCGCAGCGACCGCGCGTTCGGCCGCGGTCTCGCTCTCGGCTTCCAGCACCGCCTTGGTCATCTCCTCGAGGAACAAGGGGATACCATCGGTACGCTCGATGATGTCATGGCGAATGCTCGCCGATAGCAGCCTGTTGCCGATGATGCGGTCGATCATGGCACCAGCTTGGTGCTCCGCCAGTCGATTGATGACGAGGGCGGTTACGTAAGGCCGTCCAACCCACGGCGCGTCAAAATCCAGCCGGAACGTTACTAGTAACAGCACCTTAAGTGTCCGAATTCGGTCTACGGCTCGACCGAACGCTTCCAAGCTGGTCGGGTCGGTCCAGTGCGCATCTTCGAAGATCATAAGCACAGGCTGTTGCCGCGACAGTGTCTCCATTTGTGCGGTAAGCGCCTCCAGCGTTTTTTGCCGGCGCTGCTGCGGCATCAGTTCGAGCGTGGGATAGCGGCCATCGTTCGGCAGCGAAAGCATCTCGGCAAAGAGCGCGCTGTCCTCAATCGAGGTCGAAGTCTGCGCGAGCAGAGCATCGAGCTTGTCGAGTTTCTGCTGGAGCGTATCGTCGTGTAACAGTCCCGCCACACGTTCCATCTGACCAATGATCGGATAAAACGCACTGTCGGTGTGTTGGGGCGAGCAGAAATAGCGCAAACGTGCGTGCGGTTCCGGAGCAAGGTTTTC
>Ga0310912_10000167_pt1 | contig 30146 bp, 32 predicted proteins | sample GREbulkMGOX080_FD_203443 | JGI IMG/M metagenome (GOLD analysis project Ga0310912, IMG submission 203443) | Lab enrichment of tropical soil microbial communities from Luquillo Experimental Forest, Puerto Rico - GRE.bulkMG.OX080 | ecosystem: Environmental > Terrestrial > Soil > Tropical forest >...
TGGATTGCTCCACTTTCTCGTTCGACTTGCATGTGTTAGGCACGCCGCCAGCGTTGATTCTGAGCCAGGATCAAACTCTCGTTTGAAACCTGAAAATGTTCTCCAACGGAGGTCGGAGAACAACCGCCATGTCCGACTGCCCCTGCAAGCGCAAAAGCGGCGCTCGCCGGGGACCCCGTCCGACATAACGGCGGAAATGAATTGTGAGATCACTTGAACTGAAGCCCAAGTGAACTCTCACGACTGGCACGTTCAACCTTGTTGTCAAAGATCCGATACGCAGTCCGCGCTAGGCGGCCGGCTCGGATAAAACAGGGCACAGCTAGGCTGTTCCCGTCTGTCCTCGAAACCTTTCAAACATATCGCGGAATTTGCCGTGCTGTCAACCCAAGTACATCCTCCATTAACGGAATGCACCGCGGAGCACCGGATTTGGCGGACGGTTTGCCTCCGCCACGAAAGCGCGCGCGATATGCCGCTCCAGCATTGCCTAAGTGCTTTATTTTCAGCGCAAGAAGGCACTGGAACGTTCAAATTCGGTTAAAGATCTTGTTCTGGAGGTTCCGCGATTACCGCTAACCCTGCAGGAAGCTCTGTTCCCGCATCCAGCCCTGTGGCCAGGGCAGCTTTCTTGAGGCTTACAACTTAGACGCCACAACCTGCCGCACGGATGCAAAAATGGCCCGCGCTACAGACACAAATCACGCCTCTTGCTGACAGAGATGAATATATCAAAACGATTGCGGAGGACGCAACCCTTGGTTGCGACTTTCTCGCAATTTTTTCCGTGCGCGGCGAAAAGAAGCGTACCACTACAGTTGCAGGTGTTCGTCAAACCCGCATAAACACGAGCGATTCCATATCATGCGACCTGACAGTCCAGGCGGTCTACGATATTTCGATCATTGGCAATATTCGGTTCAAAAACTCGCGCATACCTGATTCGACCTAGCTTGTTCCACAGATTTCCCACAAGGTTTGCACAATACGGTGAAGTTGGCAATGCAACGACAAACTAGGCAAACGTTCCAAGCATAAAAATCCCCGCTATCAAGCTCGATAGCGGGGACGGTAGCCTATCCAAGCCAAATTAGCCCGGGGGTCTTTGCTGTTGTTTCCTGGCAGCTTGGGGTTGTGGCTGGTGCGAAGCGACCTGGGGCTGCGGCCTGCGTACCTGCTGTTGGATCGGGGGACGCTGCACCGCTTCGTTACGCGGAGGCGCTGGTCGCTGCACACTTTGCCGCGGTTGTGGCGCTGCATGCTGCCTTAGCTGACGCTGTGCCGGGCGCGGTGCAGGCGAACGCGCTGCGGCATGTTGCACTGGCGCAGACTTTGGACGCTGCCCCGACGCGTTTACCCGCGAAGGCTGTGCGTTATGCTGCGCCGGTTGAGGGGCGGGCGGATGAACTGCAGCACGATTCCCCGGCAGACGCTCGCTGGATTTCTCCGGAGGAGGTGCCGGCTGTGCGGATTCATGATGCGCGGGCGGCTGGTTCACATGCGCTGACGGAGTGGAGCGCTGCGCCGGTTGCTGAACTTCCCGCTGCGCGTGGCTTGGCGGCTGATTGCGCGCCTGCGTAGTGTTCTCAGGCCTGTTGGACGGTGCGGTTGCGTTCGGCCGACGCTGCGCGTTTTGTCCTGGTTGTCCAGCCTCCGCGGACCGCGGTGCCGGAGGATTGCTCTGTGGTGGCCGTGCCGTGTTCTGTGGCGGACGTACCTGTTCGTTCTGCTGCGGTGGACGAGGCGCCGGCCTGTTGCTTGCCGTCATCGGAGCCTTGGCCGGACGATTCGTCACAGGCAGGCTGGCGCGCACCGCCTCCTTCGCATTCAACGCTCCCGCCTTTGGCGTTGCCACCACCGCGGGCTTGCCCGGGTTGGCCGAGGCCCGCTGAATCGGGTCATTGCGAGCGGCCTGCTCATGCTGGCGCTGGACTGGAGTGGGATCGATGTGGCGCACCTGCTCGGCACCTAACCGTTGCTGTGTCGGATGAGCTTGTACTCCGCCCGGACCGCCATTGAAGGCGACGTGCGATACGTTGGTATGGTTGATCACGGTCTGGTTGTACACGTTGTGAATGTTGGCCACATTCACGTTGTTGACCGTGCTGTTGTAGTAGAACTGATTGCCCTGCCAACGTCCGCCGTAATAGCCGGTACCCGGATAGCCGAAGCCGTAGTTAATGCCGCCGTAGAAGCCTACGACTGGTCCCCAATATCCGGGATTCCACATATACACGCCTGAGGAGAATCCCCAATACCCTGGGGTCCACAGCAAACCAACTGCTGGAGGAAGTACCCAGGTCCCGGGCACCCAGTAGTAATCGTCGAAATCCGGACCCCATGCCCAGTATCCCGGCGCCCAAATGTAACCGGGTGCGGGACATACTGGCTGCACATACACCGGTAACAAGGGAGGACCGAACGATACGGAGACAAAAACCGCTCCCCAAGAAACTGCCGCAGTGGTCAACACCACGATGCTCAAGATCAACAAACTTCGTAATCGGTTCATGTTTGTCCACCTCACTGGACTCTCACCTGCCACTGCGCGCCATTTTCATTTCGGCAGTTCGCATGCGGTGAGATCGCGAAGCAGCGCTTTGCGGATGGAAACACCGTTTGTTGGTGTTCCCTTCGGAGATTTTGGTTACGAAAACTGAAATGTCTGCAGTACAGCGACTATTCAGTTTCGCTTTATCTCCCCGTCGAGGGCGACGAATTGTCAAACTACCACGTTGTTCAGGTGACGATGGCCCTCGATGCGCTGCATTCGTTAGCTAAGGCTGACCTCCTGCTCCAGGCGAAAACGCAGCACTCTCTCGCTGCCGAAGCGCACGTCCTTCTTGCCGGTGACGAATGCAGTGGTCGTACCTGCCGCAGCACCAACGCCGCTGCCGATGAGGGCTCCTTTGCCTCCGGCAGCCAGGGCGCCGATGAGCGCACCTCCGCCGGTTCCTCCGCCGATCCAGCCCAGGTTGCGCTTCTTGTGCGAACCCCCGCGCGCTATCACTTCGGAGGTCGTAAGCGGAACCACATGCTCATTCATTACGATGCTGTCGAGGGTGAGAGCCAATCTACCGGGGTGACGCAGCCGTCCTGAGCGATGGGCGGCGACTACGTGACCTTCCACCGGCGTGCCCGCAGGTACCACAACGCGGTCACCGGAGACCAGTGGTTGTTCCAAGACCGCTTCAAAGCGCTGTCCGGATGCGGCAGATGCACTGGACAGCCCCTGCTGCAAACGTACGGTGATGGATGTTCCGGCGGGAATCACGATGGGGGACGGAGTCATAGCGGCAGTGGGCTTCTTTGCTGCACCACTTGGGGTCGGTGCGGGTTCCGCCGGTAGATTGTCGGAAACACTTTGACTGGGAATTGATTGTCCCGTAGCGTCGTGGGGCGCCGCTTGTCCTCCAGCAGCCTGCTGGGTGGGCGTTGGCGTTTGGGTAGATGACTTCTGGCATCCACTGAACATCGCAAGAAAGAGAAGCAGGCTGAGTAACGGATAAAGTTGTTTGGCCATAGATGCACACCTCCTATACTTTTGGATGCGCACTTGGTGTTCCAACGCAAACCGGCTGGTTTTTCAATCATTTGCCGAATATCGATTAGACTGGAGGCGGTGTAGTTTTTACACGTTATTGGAAACCTCAGTGATGCGGCTGCGAGACGAGACTTTGGCAGATCGTAGTTTCGCTAGCTGTCTAGCTGAGGGAATAGCCCGAATCGCGGTTCTAAAACCATATGCGGTTCTAAAACCATATAAGGGGAGAGACTCGGATGAAGGGAGGACGGCATGGCCCGACATGAAGTCTTTCTCACCGGCGCTACCCGACTTCTCGGCTCAAGCCGGGCGGGAACGCAGACGCTCGCCTGGGCAGTGGAGAATCGGCCGAAGCGTTTGCAGGTATTCGAGCTCTCACAGATCAAGTTGGCCGGAGGAACTCAACAATGGCCCATGCAAGCGGTGGCGAGGATAGAGTTTGCTGAACCAGTTGAAGAAACAGATTCCTCGCGGGCTGAATAACACCCACGCCGCCCAAACCGACGCTTCTCAGGGACCCGGTTCGCGCCCTCGAAATGACAGAAAAAATAAAGGAGCTATACGGCACTACTGAAGTCGCGCCCTGGCGCAAAACAGCTATAGCCGAAGAGTTCTTCGGCTTCAGCTGTAGCTGCTGTTTAGAGTTTCGCAGCGCGGATGGTCACCGGAGTGCCTTCCGGCAGAGGCTGCCCTTCAAAAATGACCACACCGTTGCGCACGATGCCGCTTACTTCACTGATTTTCGCTACCGGCTCCGGCGCCGGCTGTCTGCCCGCATCGTTCGCTTGCTTCTTCGTGCCCAAGTCCATGGCGCGGTTGGCTAGCCAGTCGGCTTCGCGATTCTGCTCACGCGACACGTGGTTGATCTCGAATGCTTCGAGATCCTCGATCATGCGCTTGGCCCTGGCATGAAGATCCTTCAATGCCGGGTTGCTGACTTTGTATTGCCCGGTAATCTGCTTCACCATGAGTTCGGAATCGCTATAGACTTTCAGCGCCTTGAAGCCGTGCTTGGTCACGTAGGTAAGCGCCGCCAACAGTCCCGAATATTCCGCAAAGTTGTTGGTTTGCTTGCCGAGGTAGCTGCTGAGCTCAACCACCGGACGGCCCATCTCGTCTTCGAGTATGGCACCGTAGCCTGCAGGCCCCGGATTTCCACGTGCGCCTCCGTCAATATGAGCCACAAGGTATCCAAACCGAGTGCTCATGTTCGACCACCGATAAATTCTTTGCTGCGAAAGTCGGCCTTCTCCGGAAATGGATGAATCGGCATGTGCGTTAGTCTATTCCAATTCCAGTTGACGCAGTGAGTGTCGAGAAAAGTGCCGCCTACCGTCCCATCTGCAGCCGGGCAGCCAGCCGCTCCGGTAGTTGAGCGGCCAGAATCCGCTGCTGAGTTTGCTTGACATCGTAGGGCACGCGGTAAAACGTCACGCTGGAGAGTGCCCCGCCGTTGGTTTCATACAGGGCAAAGGCAGCGCGCCAGTCGCTGTCACGCGGCTGGCCCACAGAGCCAGGATTGATGAGGTATCGCACTCCCGGCGTCAGCCACATCTTATATTCCGCGGTACCGGAAGCTCCGTCGAATCGCGGACGAAATTGCTGCGATTCGCCATCTTCGTCAACGAAGCCCCCTTGGATGTGAGTGTGACCAAAGAAGATCAGGCGAGCATGGCCGGGCGCGTTGAGGTTGTCGTCGGCGGCCGCGCTGTTCAGGAGGTATTCGTCCTCATCGAGGGGAGCGCCATGCACGAACTCCATGCCGGGAAGATCCTCGCGCTTCAGTGGCCCCTGGGGCAGAGCTTTGAGCCATTCCAGATGCTCGGGCTTGAGAGTGTTCTTCGTCCAGTAAGCGGAGATCGCCGCGACCGGGTTGAATTCCTTCAGCTCGGTGAGACCAGAGCAAACACGATCATGATTGCCCCTGACGATCGGTGCATCCATGGCAATCACACGCTCGCAAACTTCGTTCGGGCTGGCGTTGTACCCAACGACGTCGCCGAGGTTCACGACCCGGTCATAGGAAGGCGCACCGGCCACGCACGCCTCAAACGCCTCGATATTGGCATGAATGTCGCTGAGTATAAGAAGACGCATGACTAACGGATTTCGGCCGCCACGACCGGGCAACGAGCCCAATGTCCCGGCGCAACCTCGACCAGCGATGGTAACGCTTGCGCGCAAGATGGTAAACGCCGTTCGCAGCGTGGTTCAAATGCGCATCCGGGAGGAAGGAAGGTGGGGGTGGGAACACTGCCTTCGATGGTGCGCAAGGGACGTTCGCGGTCAATGCGTAAGGTCGGAACGGAGTTCAACAGACCGCGGGTGTAGGGGTGAATCGCGTTTCGAAAAACGTCGGCCGCAGATCCCATCTCTACAAAACTGCCAGCGTACATCACTGCAATGCGTTGCGATACCTGCGAGATAACTGCCAAGTCGTGCGAGACAAATAACATTGCCAGTGCAAACTTCTGCCGCAGCTCATTCAACAGATCGAGTATCTGCGCCTGAATCGTCACATCCAGCGCAGTTGTCGGTTCATCGGCAATGAGCAGTTGTGGACGATTCACGATGGCCATAGCAATCATCACCCTCTGGCGCTGGCCGCCGGAAAGCTGGTGCGGATAGTCCCGCGCGCGGCGATCCGGATCGGGGATGGCGGCGGTGCGCAGGGCTTCGACAGCAAACCGCCAAGCTCCGGCCTTCGTGCGCCGCTGTTTGGTTGTAGGGCTTTCGTGGGCCAAGACAGCTTCGGCAATCTGGTCGCCGATGCGCATCACGGGATTGAGCGCAGTCATCGGCTCCTGGAAGATCATGCTGATTCCTGCCCCGCGAATTTCGCGCAGACGCTCTTCCGGAAGGGAAAGAAGGTCTTCGCCGCCGAATCCTATGCTGCCGCTGATTCTAGCCTGGGGAGGAAGCAGGCGCAGAATGGCCAGCGAAGTAACGGATTTTCCTGAGCCGGATTCGCCCACCAAGCCCAAGACTTCGCCCGCGGCGATCGAGAAGCTCACGTCGCGAACGGCACGCACGTTGCCCTGAGCGGTAGCAAATTCAATGGTGAGGTTTTGGATTTCCAGCAAGCCTGCCACAAGGCCATCCTACCAGTGCATTTCGCTTCGATGAATCCGACCCCGTGACCAATAGAGGGTTTGCCCTTTGCCGCCGCCTCGTTCAAACTGGCTGGCATGACGTCCTTGCCATCCTCGCCATTATCGGACAAGTGCTCGCGCACCGCTTCGGCCCCTGCGCGATCGGTCTGGACAGGCGACACCGCGCTACTGGTTTATATCTCTCTTGCGACTGTCGTAGTTCATCTCTTGCTCGGCAATCGCTACGGGTGGCATCGTGACGAGCTGGCAACGTTGGAAGATGCGAGGCATCTGGCGTGGGGCTTTCCTGCCTACCCGCCAGTTACGCCGTTCTTCGGCCGGATCTCGCTGGAACTGTTCGGGCTCTCGGTGCGCGGCTTCCGATTTTTCGCCGGCGTGGCGCAAGCCATCACGGTGGTACTGACGGGGTTGATGGCGCGTGACATGGGGGCGCAACGTGGAGCTCAACCGGTGGCTGCGGTTGCGGCGGTGCCCTTCGTACTCGGCGGCGGATATGAGATGCAATACGTCGCCTTCGATGCGCTGGCTTGGGTCTGGACTGCTTACAGCGTGGTGAAACTGCTGAAGACCGAAGACGCGCGCTGGTGGCTGAGCATTGGTGCGGGCCTCGGCTTCGGAATGCTGTGCAAGTACACCATTGGGTTCTTCGCTCTCTCAATCGTAGCGGGAGTGCTGTTTACCGATGCCCGTCGCTACCTCAAGTGCAAATGGCTGTGGATGGGAGTCGCGCTTTCCATGCTTATCTGGCTGCCGAACTTGTTCTGGCAGGTGCAGCATCACTTCGTCTCACTCGACTTCCTGAGCCACATTCACGCGCGCGACGTGCGCGAGGGACGCACTGCCTACTTTCTTCCGCAACAGGTCGAACTGACAGCCCTTCGTTTTCCGCTGTGGGTCGCCGGTTTGTGGTTCTGCTTCGGCACAACCAGCGGCAAGCGCTTCCGCATGATCGGCTGGATGTATGCAATCACTCTCCTGCTGTTCGTTGTCGCAAAGGGACGCTGGTATTACATGGGGCCTGCTTATCCCATGCTATATGCGTCCGGCGCAGTTTGGGGCGAGCAGTGGTTGGCGACTATGCAACGGGGCCGGGCAATGACCATTCGCTGGTTTGTGTGGACTGCACTGGCCGTCGAACTGGTGCTGACACTTGCATTCTGGCTGCCGACTGCGCCGCTGAATTCACGCTGGTGGAACTTTACGAATGAAATTCAGGGCGATTTTCGCGAACAGCTTGGCTGGCATGAATTAGTCGAAGAAGTGGCGAAAATTCGCGACTCGTTAACACCTGAGGATCGCGCGCATCTCGGAATCATCGGCACGAATTACGGCGAAGCGGGCGCCGTTAATCTGTATGGTCCAGACTACGGGTTGCCGCGGGCGATCAGTGGCGTGAACTCCTTCTGGTACCGGGGTTATGGAGATCCTCCACCGCAGACTGTCATCGTGATCGGGCTCAGTCGCAGGGGCATGGAGGAGGTCTTTGGTCCCTGCCGCATAGCCGGGCATACCTGGAATCGTTACGGGGTCAAGAACGAGGAGGCCGAAGATCATCCTGACATCTGGGTGTGCGGGCCACCAAAAGCAGGCTGGCCGGAGTTTTGGAAGGATTTTCGTTATTACGGGTGAGCCCTGTTGTCTTTGCCCCAAACCTTTCGCCTAGACCAGGGACCGTGGAATCTCGGCACGGTAGTCACCACGCTAATGTCTGCTTGCTGCCACCTTTGGCAACGTCGCTACGCCACTCGACGAAGCTGGCGAATTTCACGAGGATATTGCCTCCGGAGGCGCAGGGGCGGGGAACCTGACGAAGGCGCTCACAACTGGCTCTTAGCTGTGAAGAAATCGTCAACGACATTTTCTTTACCGTCGCTTCTGCACAGCAGCGGCTGGAAGACTCCGCATGGAGACCATCGGTGATACTAATCGGGATCAATGATGATGATCTTTATGTTGTTCCGGGCTGAGCTGTTTACCGGATTGCTCTTTCAGATTCTCGTGCTCGTGCTCGCTCTCTTCGTATACGGCAGGGATGCCTTGGCTACCCTTAGTGGGCAATTGGCGCAGGAAGCGCACAATGCTCCACATTTCGTCGTCTTCGAGTACGCCCTTCCATCCGGGCATGCCGCTGAAGCGAATGCCGTTTTCAACGATCCATTTGAGTTGCCCGTCTTTGTACTGCTGAAGGTCGGGATCGCCGAGATCGACTACCGGCGGGGACATTTTGGCGGCAAAGGGAACCCCCGTGCCGTGGCCGTCGAGGCCGTGACACACCTGACAGTGATGTTGGAAGTGCTCCTTTCCCCTCTGCACAACCTCCGGCGTATCAGGAGTGGGGTTCTGCCACTCTTTGCCGCCGATCTTCATCTTTTTGACTTCGGCAGCTAGCTTCGTTTCTGCATCACCCGGCTTGCTGGCTTCGCAAGAAGGCAACACCATCAGCGCGAGTAACAGCAGCCCGAACCACATCTTCGGAAACCGCAACGCGGAGTGGGTTGCAGGCGACGCAATTAACACAACTCGGCTTGGGCGCAATTGAGAGCTCTTACTTCGACGAAGATTTGCAGGTCTTCGAAATGTGCTTCATGCTCATCACTTCGAGCGTTGACTGCCCGCCGCCGGCGCTTGAAGTCGATGCGCTGGAAGCGCTAGAACCACTAGCAAGACCGGGGCTAGATGTCTTACCGGTGATCTGAACCTCGTGACCGACGTGATCTTTCAACTCGGTTGTGTTACCGGCGAGCGTGTAGGTGGTTCCGTTGTCCGCAGTAAGAGTGTAGTTTCCGCTTGCGCCCGACAGGCAACCCTGAACGGTCGTGCCCCCCGTGTCGCCGGCTGTCTGAGAGCTGGATGATGCTTGTGCCTGCAGCCACATGGCTGAAAGCAACAGCAACAGAGAAAGCAATAGAGGCTTACGCATACATCCTCCTTTCGGTCGAGCTAGATGCCCAGCTGGCCGGAAAGGTTGTCGCTGGGGCTTATGAACACAGTAGAAGTTGCGCTCCGCTCAGATGAGCGGACACCACTATCCAACGTCCATGATGACATGTGCGGTTTGACTTGCCGTTACGGTGAAGGGCACGGATTGGCGAAGGCGTGCTTGCGGACGGGGTGCTGTTTGTCGAGGATAATTCGGCGTTCCTTGGGAACCTCGGAGCCACTGAACGCGAATAAGGGTCCACCATTGCCACAAAAACCTTAGAATTTGTTAATCAGGTAAAGCTCTTTGCCCGCGTTTCCTCTTAGGTGGCTTACACGATTCCTCCTGGATAATGCCGAACTGCAGGCGCTTTTGCATATGGTCGATGCGATCGAGAAAGACGCGGACCCGCTCGCCGATAGAGAAGGTCTTACGGGTGCGCCGGCCGATAATCTGCCGGGTGTTTTCGTGGAAAACGAAGTGGTCATCTGGGAGAGATGCGATCGGCACCAATCCCTCGATGAACAGATCGGTGAGTTCTACGAAGAGTCCGAACTTGGTGACACTCACGATGAGGGCATCGAAATCGTCCCCGAGGTGCTGCTCCATAAATTTCGCCTTCTTCCATTCCATCAGTTCCCGTTCGGATTCGTCGGCGCGGCGCTCGGATTGGGAGGATTCGTCGGCGATTTCTTGCAGCACCAGCTCCGGGATAGGACCGGCGAGGGGTGCGCGACGCTGAGGTTCGGCTCCCTTCTTGTGTACCGCAATCGGCTCGCGCTTCGACCACGGCAACGGCATTTCGCTGTGAACACTCGTGCCTACGCCGACGGCAATCTTGCCATCTGCACTTTCCGCTGAGTCCCGCAACACTGCTTTCAAGATGCGGTGCACGATCAAGTCGGGATAACGGCGAATGGGTGACGTAAAGTGTGTATACGTAGGCGCTGCGAGCGCGAAGTGGCCTTCGTTCTCTGCCGAATAGCGGGCCTGCTTCAGCGAACGCAGCATCAGGTGGGAGAGGATGCGCTCCTCGGATTTGCCTGCGATCTTTTGCGTAAGTTTCTGATACATGCGGGGCGTGATGTGGACTTCTTCGGGCAGCTCGATAGTCTTGCCTCGCTGGCCCGTGCCGTAGCGTTCGCGGCGATCTGACTTCATCTGAATCCGCTTAACCGGCAGTGCTCCCAAGCCGAGGGAGTAGCCAAACGTTGCCGCTATGGCTTCGAATTCGTACACACGTTTTGGATCGGGTTTTTCGTGGATGCGATAGAGGGAGGCAACGTGTTTCCGTTCCAGATATCCGGCGACGCATTCGTTGGCGGCCAACATGAACTCTTCAATCAGGCGGTGTGCGATGTTGCGCTCCGAGCGTGTCACGCCCTTCATAAGGCCGTTCTTGTCGAACTCAATGACAGGCTCCGGTAGGTCGAAATCGATGGAACCTCGGCGCATACGCTTGCGATTCAAGACCATTGCCAGCTCGCGCATAAGCTCGAACACGTCCACATAGGCGTGATAATGCTGCCTCAGGCCCGGGTCACCTTCGAGAATCAGGTTGACATCGGTGTAGGTCATGCGTTCTGCGGAGCGGATGGCACCTTCATTGAGTGTGTAGCCGACGATCTCGCCCTGGTGATCGATTTCCACGACGCAAGACAGCACCAGCCGGTCGAGATGAGGAACCAGGCTGCAAAGGTCGGTAGAGAGCTCCATGGGGAGCATGGGGATAGCGCGATCGGGGAAGTACACCGAAGTGCCTCGCAGCCGTGCTTCGAGATCAATGGGGGAGTCTTCCGTCACGTAATGAGCCACATCTGCGATATGAACCTGTAGTTCGAAGTTGCCGCTGGAAAGCCGGCGCACAGTCACGGCATCGTCGAAATCGCGCGCGGTTTCGCCGTCGATAGTGACGATTGGTAAAGAGCGGTAGTCGCGACGGTGTGCCAATTCTTTTGCGGGAATGATTCGCTCGAACTGTTCTCCGGCCTGCAAGACTTCGACCGGAAACTGGTGGGGTAGGTGGTGCTTGCGGATGATGATTTCTACATCGACGCCAAAGTCATCTTCGTGGCCGACGATTTCGATCACGCGGCCTCGCGGATTCTCCACCGTGGAAGGCCAGCTCGTAATCTCCACATCGACGACCAGAGCTTCGAGGTCATCCCAGTCTCGTCGACGAGCTTGGGTGCCGAGAACGCGATCACGACTCTTTCCCGAGGTGGTTCGTTGCTTGCCCTCCGCCGCCGCAGGCCACTCTAAGCCGCTAGGAATGATAATGTCCTTGGTTAGCTTCTCGTCGATGGGAGCTACGAAGTTGAATCGTGCGCCGTAATGAAAGATCCCAACGACGGTGGGTTGCGCCCGAGTAAGCACGCGGAGAATTCGGCCTTCAATCCGCCCGTCGTCCTGGCGACGGCCCAACTCAACGAGCACCTGGTCGCCGTGCATGGCGGAGCCGATTGCCTGCGGGCCGATGTAAACATCGCCTTCGATAGTGAAACGCTGTGCCGCATTCGGGATCACGAAGCCATAGCCGTCACGGTGCATGGTCAGCCGGCCAGCAATCAAGTTCTGGCGTGTGGCAGCATGTTCCGCCAAGGTGTAACGGTCGCGGCCGGTCTCGACGAGGCGGCCGCTCTTCACCAACGCTTGTAACCTAGCTTCGAGGAGATGACGATCGGCGCCACGCAGCCTCATTTCGCGCACGAGTTGCTTGTATCCGGCGGAGTAGTGAGGCTGGTGCTCGATGTGCTTGAGGATTGCCTGATCGGTGATCATTGCTGCCTCCATGTCCCTGGGGCTAAAGAACACCCCATGAAGCGCAAAAGCAGCGCTCCGCTAGGGCCCGTCGCTCGCTTGGGGCTAAGGAATAAACGGCTAGACGCTGGCGCTTCGGCTACGCTCAGGGCAGCCTCTGAAGGCCAGTTCTACCCAAGATCCCAGCTCTATCAACATCTGAACCTAAGAAGTCAAGGCCTGAAGTCCCAAATATCCACAGCCGCGACTTTGCTATGAATTGAAACTCGCTGTATCGTAGCAATAATCGCAAATAGCCATGGGTTCATCGCGTATTGTGCGCGATGGATCGAGCCGATGCCGCAGTCATTCAGCAGTTTCTTACCTGGAGCTCTGGAGGTGCGGTAGAACTCCCAACTTGAGCCTGCAGGGCCCAAACTTCCAGAAAGGAATTCTTAGTTATGTGGAAGCCAACAAATCAGCTGAACACCGCCCCTACTCCTGCGCCGAATCCGGAACCGCAGCGCACGTACACTCCTCCGGCCGTTGAACCGGCGGTTACTCCGCGTACTTCCACCGTAACTCCTCAGGAGCAGGCGACGCTGGGCAAGTCGCTCGTCATCAAGGGCGAGGTCACAGGCTCGGAATCACTCTACATTGACGGACGGGTGGAAGGTTCGATCAATCTGCCCGGTAACCGTGTCACCGTGGGACGCAATGGCGTCGTCTCAGCCAATATCTCCGCGAGAGAAATCGTCATTCTCGGCAAGGTTCGTGGGAACATGAACGCCAGTGACCGCTTCGACATCCGGAGCGAAGGCTCTTTGACGGGCGATATCGTTGCTCAGCGAGTAAGCATCGAGGAGGGAGCCTTTTTTAAAGGCGCGATCGACATTCGGAAACCTGGCCAGGCGAATCAGAAGGCGAATGGCGAGGCCAAGGACGCAAGCTCCTCCGAAACGCCGGCGGCAACTGCTGCACGAGCGTAAGATTTCGCGAAACGGAGCGGCATCAGCGGGAGTAGCAGCCCCTTCGATTCGCCACCGGCCCGCTCAGGGGTCTCGGCTGCGGGCTCAAACGCCCGCACGACAGGTCGACTCCGGCATCGTCCGCCGCGGTGGACGATGCCTCCGGTCAGGAAGACACTCCGTAAACAGTGGTGTCGCCGAACATCAAGGTTGAACGCCGCCGTCCGTTCGCTCCACGACTGGCTGGGGCTCAGGAGCAGCAACTGGCGCTTTCCGCCGCAGGTCTCTCCATAATCGCGAGCGCGTCATCCACAAACCGATTGCGACGGCGGCCGACCAAGCAGCCCCGATTGTGGCCAGGGACACGACATCGCTGCGCCAGTTCCCTGCCGAACCCCATATCCGTGAGACTTCGTAGCACAACAATCCAGCCACAACAGCCGTGACGAGTACTTTGGCCAACTCGTCCCAGGGCAAAGCTCCGAGGGAGACAAGCCTCCGGTGATTTAGCAACACGGCAATGGCAATGGTATGCAAGAGAATCCCGAGACCCGAGGCCATCGCGAGCCCTGTAAAGCCGTAGCGATGAAACATGGCCGCATAGATCGGAAGAGAGGCCAGAACGATTAGAGTGCTTGCTACCATGGGGGTCAACGTATCGCCTGATGCGTAGAAGGCGCGAGCGTATAAAGCCTGTGCGGACCACAAGGCCAGCGAGAGCGAGAACCATGCGAAGTAGCTCGCGGTTAGGACGGCATCCTGGAAGCTGAAGCGGCCACGATGAAAGGCCAAATCGACCAGGGGCAGGGCCGCGGTGATGAGAAGCGGGGTGACCAGTAATGCTGCCGAACCGACGCGATATACCGACTGGTTCACCGATTGGGCGAATTCTCTCCGCCTGCCTTCGCCGAATAGCTTCGCGAAGAACGGCATGGAAGCCTGCCCTGCCGCCTGTCCCAGGATTGAGATCGGCAGCGCAAACAGGCGCTTGGCGTAATTGAGGCGGCTGATTTCGCCGGCTCCGCCGGAAGCGAAGTAGCGGAGAATCCAGTCGTCAGCAGAAACCAGTGACACACCTAGCATGAGGGGAATCGAGAGCTTCACCCATTCGCGAAATTCCGGATTGCGAATGTTGAAGCTCCACTGATAGCGAAGACCGGTTTTCGCCGCTGCGATGCTGTTGATCAGGAACGGTCCAACAAACGAACCGACCAAAGCGCCGTAGGCGAGCGCCGCAATCCCAAAACGGTGCGCTCCAATCAGGCCGCCGAGGATGATTGAGAAGCCGTAGAGGACAGGACTGAGGGCGGGATACAGAAACATTTGCCGCGAAAGCAGCACCGCCGAGACGATGCCGCCAGCATAAAAGAAAATCTGCCCGGGTAGTAGTACACGGGTGAGGTAGACACAGAGCTCCATCTGCTCGGCCGTGAACTTGGGAAAGATGAGCGCGGCGATCTGGGGGGTGAAAAGCTCCACAAGAACGGTGCCCAGCAAGGCAATCGCCGTCATGACCGTGATTGTTGTGTTAAAGGCGTCCTGCGCCTTCTCTTCTTCCCCGCGCGATGTATGCCGGGTGTAGATGGAGATGAAGGTGATCGATGTTGTGCCGCCGGCAAGCAGATAGAAGAGATAGTCCGGAATCTGAAACGCGGCAACATAGGCGTCGGTCTTTGGGCCAGCGCCGAAGGCCCACGCCACGTACATTTCACGCAGGTATCCGATGACGCGGGCCAGCATCACGGAGGCCATGAGCAAGAGCGTCGCCGAAAATGCGCTGTGCTGGTGTGACGGGCGGAGGGCACGCAGCAGCCGGCTCACATATCCGCGATCGGACCGCTTTTCGTTCACAAGAGACGACGACATGAAACTGCGATTCTATCGCTTGCCATTAGCGAACACGAATGGCGCAATGGGTTCTTGCCTCAGCTAGACTGAGGGCGAGGTGAAGACGAAATTGATGCCACTGCGGTATATCGAACTGGTGTCGGTATTGCTGCTGTCATTCAGCACGCTAGTAACAGCTCAATCTCGACCTCTCGAACTGCACTATCAGCTCAATGCTGGCAATCGCCTGGTCTATCGCGAGGTGTTCGACAGGGAAGGCAAGTCTCCAGACACCAGCTTTCACACCCGCATGACGCTCTCGAGTCAAGTCGTAGTACTGGACGCGGCGGCCGGCAGCGCACTGGTCGGTATCCAGAGGAATCGGTTATCCGCGGATCTCCTTGAATATCACGACCATGGCCGCGACACGCTTGAGCTTCAGAAGCCCGGTTTTGTGCAGCGGCTGGCGACTCGTCCCATTCGCTTTGGTGATGCGAATGTGTTTTCCGGAACGGGCGAGGCATTGCTTGCTCCTCAGGTTCTGCGCGAGGCGAACAGCAAGCTGTTGTATCGGATTGGCGAAATCATGCCGCTGCCGAGCTCTGCTGTGCAGCTGGGAGCGGAATGGGATTCAAACATCTTCGGACTCCGAATGAAGATTGAGCAATTCGAGAACCTAGGTGAGGAGTCGTGTGTGGTGGTGGCAGACACCGGGAACCGTAAGGAAACGCACCTGCAGTTCACGTTCTGTCCTGGGTCGGGGCATCTCGCACGGCTTGAGTTCGAGGGACAGTACCTGGAGTTTGAGTACACGATTCACGAGCGAGTCACCTTCGAGCTGGAAAGCGCCCACCAACATGAAACGGCTGAACCGTGGCTGCAGAACAGCGATACTCGCGCGGCTTGCCTGAATGCGTTGTTGATCTCCTCGGATCCGCTTCCTCCAGCGCCAGTAATGAGCGAGATTCTTCGCGACGGCACACACGATGCCCAGGCTCTTGCCCTGGCGGTGTACTACCAGCGGAAGGTGACACCCGGGACGGAGGTGCTGGCGCCGCTGCAGCGAAGCAATGACGAGGAGGTACGACGCCTGGCGAGCCGGCTCACGGAAGCCTCACCTAAGCCTGCCGAACAAACCTGTGAGTTACCAGTAGCTGCATATAGGCGAGAACGCTGGGGCACCACGCTTCGCGGAATGAGCAGTCCGGGCTATCAAGGCGCACCCTACATGATTCATGTACCACTGGATTATCGGGGCGATCAGGCATTTCCGCTGATCGTTTATTTGAGTGGCGGCGGCGGACTGGCGTTTGATGCCGCAAATAGCACCGGAAACGCGGCCAAACATGCCGGCTATCTCTTGCTGTTTCCGCAAGCGGGGGGCGATCTGTGGTGGGAACCGAAGCCCACGGAGATGGTTCACGCGCTGCTGCTCGAAATATTACGGACCTACAACGTAGACCGGAACCGCGTTTACCTGGTGGGCTTTAGCAACGGCGGTACTGCGGCACTGGAATACGGCACGCGCTGGCCGGACCGCTTCGCGGCGGTCGCGTCACTTATGGGCGCAGGACTCGATACACCCAGTCGGGTGGCGCTGCCACTGCAAAATCTGAAAGATGTGCCGGTGTTGTTTATTCACGGCGACAAGGATCCGCGGATACCGGCATCATCGTCATACACTACGGAGAGTGCGTTGCGTCGCCTGAAGCCGCGCGTCAGTCCCGAGCTGCACATCCTGAAAGGCCGGGTGCACGATATTACGCTGGCCAACGACGACGATCTCACGCAGCCGTTCCTAAACCGTTTCGTTCGGGAGCCGTTTCCCTCGGCCATCAGGGCCGAATTCTTCGATTCGCGGTATCCGCGGCAGTATTGGATTGAGGTTCTGGAGGCGAATAAAAGCCCGGCCGAAGTGGAGGCGCAAATTCTGCAGGGAAATCTTATCGATGTTGAAGCGAAGAATGTGAAGAAGGTAAAGCTCCTTCTGCGACAGGAATTGTTCGCTAGCGCCGGACCGATTCGTATTCGCGTCAACGGCAAGGAAAAGCCCGCTGTTGAGCTGAAGCGCGATTGCAGGCTGTTTCAAAGTAGCGCGAAGGAATATGCCGATCCGTTTCTGGGGTATACGGATGAAGTCGTGCTGGAGGTTCCATAAAGTAGGCGCGTCAGAAGCGTAAAAAGCCCACCCAAGCCAGGTTCGACTTGGGTGGGTTGCTGAAACGAACGGAGAACAGCGCTCTGTTATCACTCCGTCTTCACCGGCTCGGCGCTAACAGCACTTCCTAACTCAGCGACTGACGTCCTATCCGGGACGATGGTCAGCAAGTCGGTTTGCACCTTATCCCACTGCTGAATGACGAAGCCCTTGGCTTCAAACACATTGCGAATCGACGCCGTATCCCAGCCGACCACGTCCTCGAGTATGGGAATCAACACGGCCAGCGCGTTGTCGCTGATGATCGAGCGCTTGGCGATTGGCGCTAAGTATTTGTTCTCCGAGACGGCAATCGTGTATCCGTCGCGGCGGTTCACGTGCAACATCACGTGAATGTCAGAGCTACCGTCGCCTATGTAGACCACGCGCTCTGGGCCGAGTTGCTGCTGTTCCAGAAGATGGTCGATCGCGGCAACTTTTCCGTAACCGGCGGTTACGTGAACGATGCGCTCGATCTCTCCCTTGCTGTTGAATTCGAATTCCGTACCGTAAATGTGATCGGGAGGAATGATGCCCTCAAGCGCCGACCGGATGATCTCAACCGGCCCAGCCGAAATCACGTAAAAGTCGAAGTGGTAACTCTCAACCGAGCTGGACAGGAACTCGTACAAAGCTCGGATGTTTGGCTTGAGGCGCACGCCCTTGCCAGCCTCGTAGAGATCGTCCCGCCGTACCTTGCGGAACTCGGGGTCGTGGAGCAGGAGGTAGGCAAGTTCGCCACCTTGCTGCACCAGATTGATCTTCGCCATTCCAGTAGTTTTGCGGTCAAATTCGGCAAGCGGAATTCCAAGCAGTTCGCCAAGCACAAATCCAGAGTCGTTGAAGCTGAGCGTCTGGTCGAAATCGCTGGCCAGGATGTATCGCTTCTTCGGCTGTAAGTCTGTCATTTAAAAGTCCCGTATATCTTTCTGAGGCATAAAAACCTCCTTAGTAGTTCGGTTGAGTTAAAACTGCCGTCCCAATGGAAAATGAGGTGAAACGATTATGTAGTTGATTGGATGGCTCTCAAGAGGGAAAGTTGATGAAATCGGATAGATATTTTCGATGGTTCACATATGCAAGGCTTATCATCTAAAGGGCTCGTTTTGTAGGAATTATGGGATTAACGAGCGTTTTTTGGAGCGAATAAATGACGAAACTTCGCACCGTCCAGTCAGCTGTGCCGGTGCGGATTTATTTGGGCAACGGCCATGACGCCGCATTTGTTATTCTTCTGGCGCGCCGCTCCGAGAGGATGTTGCCTTCATGAAGGTTCTCTCTGTCACCCTGGATCTCGAACTGTCGGAATTTCGCAAGTGCGTCATCGCTACGGCTGGGCACGAAATCAACGCCCTCACTTCCGAAAAAGACGCACTCGGCAGCGCGCAGTCTGACGAAAGCTACGATGTCGCTTTTGTCTGCCACCGCTTCCCCGCGGCGGCCGCTCGGCAGTTCATCCGATTGTTGCGACAACATCATCCCGATACTGGCATCGTGTACATCGTTCATATGTACGGCGAATGGCCCGAGGTCGAAGCCGACCGTTACATCGCAGGTGCGGATGGCCCAAAAGGATTGCTGCGAGTGCTCGAAGAGTTACGCTCCGAGCCGAGCTCAATGACTGAAATTAACGCCTCGGAAGACGGCTAGCTGTGCTAAAACTAGTTCAGCGAGAAGAGCTAACCGAAGCCCGACAAGGCGGACTGGAGTTGCGCTTTCGGATGTGGGGTCAAAAAAAAATGGATCTGGTCACGGTTGTAGTGGTTTTGCTGGTGGTGGTCGCCTATATTGTGGGATCACTGACAAGCTCCGTCGAAACCGAGACGGAGTTGCCGCATCGATACCAGTAGTCGATCGGTGAAACGACTCAGCATTAGGTTTCGCAGGCATCGAAAGATGACGGTTCGTTACAATGGATTGCGCAGCGAGCCGATTTCCCGATGACCCATGCTTGGCACGATATCTCTCCTGGTGAAGGCCTGCCTGAAGAATTCTCGGCAGTCATCGAAATCCCGTTTGGTTCGAGCGTCAAGTACGAACTAGATAAGCAGAGCGGGCTGATCAAGCTCGATCGAGTCCTCTATTCGGCCGTGTACTATCCCGCAAACTACGGCTTTATTCCGCAGACTCTCGCGGAGGACGATGATCCTCTCGACGTACTCGTTCTTTGCCAGGAAGCCGTGGTGCCGCTCACGCTGATCCACTCCCGGGCGATTGGGCTCATGACCATGATTGACGCCGGCAAGCGGGACCACAAAATCATCTCCGTCGCCACGCAGGACCCGGAGTTCAACACTTATCGGCAGTCCCGCGACATGCCCGAGCACCGTCTGGCCATGCTACGACGCTTTTTTCTGGACTACAAACAGCTTGAGGGTAAGGCAGTAGAAGTGGACGAGATCGAGCCTGCGGAACACGCCTATCCTGTAATCGAGGACGCCCTCACGCGATACAGTCAGCAACGGCGTAAAGGATTCAAAGACAAACACTAACTTGCGACTATAGAACGATTCACTCTACTTGCGCCCATGCGCTCAAAACCCGCAAACTGTAGCCATCGGCTGAATGAACATCGGACTGTTTGGGGGCACATTCGATCCTATCCATCGCGGGCATCTCAAGGTCGCTCGCGCTGCCGCCGAGCGGTTCAAGCTGCGGGAGGTCTGGTTTATTCCAGCGGACATCCCTCCTCACAAGCAGAAGTCGCCGATCACATCGTACTTTCACCGGTACTCGATGATTTCACTGGCCCTGGCCGATGAGTCGCACTTCTTGCCTTCCTTGCTTGAGGCGCCCGATGCAGAAGCACACATGGAGCGCCGGCCAAGCTATACGATCGATACCGTTCGTCAGGTCAAAGCCGGTTTGCGGCGGGGAGACCGCCTTTTTTTCCTGATCGGCATCGACGCGTTTCGCGATATCGCGAAGTGGCACAAGGCAGATGAGCTCTTGCATGAGTGCGACTTCGTCATCGCGGCGCGTCCAGGATATTCGCTGGAGAAGTTGGTGCAGTATCTGCCAAAACACGTACGTCCGACACTGAAGGAGTTGCGCACAGTGGGTCAAGATGAGGCCCTGCGTCAGCGCGGAGTGAAACTGCATTTATTACAGGAAACCCATGAGGATGTTTCGGCGACGCAAATCCGCGCCGCCACGCGAAGTGGAAAAGCACTCAACAAGTTTGTGCCCGAAGCCGTGGCGGAGTATATCCGGCAAGAGGGGTTGTATCGAAGTAAGCGGACCGTGCCTGCCAGAAACAGAGAAAGCGGTTAGGGTATCCAGCAAGTGAAAGAGAGTAATCCAAAGACATGAAACGAGACGATGTGAGTGTGCAGGTAGCCATTGCTGCACGTGCCTGCCTCGACAAGAAGGCCCAAGGTCTCACGATTTTGCGGTTGGATGCAGCAGCTAGCGGATTCACTGATTATTTCGTCATCTGCTCCGGCGCCAATCCGCGGCAGGTGGAAGCAATCGCGGAAGAAGTCGACGAGAAGCTCAGCAAGGCCGGCTACGAACCGTCGCATATCGAAGGCCGTCACCAGGCAGAGTGGATCCTGCTGGACTATGTTCACTTCGTGGTCCACGTGTTTTCGGAGAATGCGCGCCAGTTTTACGATCTCGAGCGCCTTTGGAAGACCGCTACCCGGATTGATCCTAGCGAACTGGAGAAACCCGCAGCGAAGAAAGCGGTAGGGAAACGCGCGATCGTAAAGAAGAGTACTTTTCCCACCCTTTCGGGGAAAAGGGGAAAGGATGGGGCACCCAAGGCCAAGCGGATGCGGAAGTCGTGAAGTTGCGAATCGCGTGGATTGGCAAAACGCGCAGTAGTGCCATTCAGTCGCTTACGGCCGAGTACCTCAAGCGTCTGTCACGGTATGCGGCATGTGACGCCATGGAGTTCGCTTCGGAAGCGGCTTTGCTCAAGCAGGTCGAGAAAATGGCGGGACGGATTTGGCCTGTATTGGTTCTGCTGGACTCGCGCGGCCAACAGCTCAATTCGGAAGAAATCGCAAATTTTCTCGCATACCACCGTTCTCACGACACGCAAGACCTGCTGTTCGCTGTCGGCCCGGCGGATGGCTGGACCGATTCAACTCGTGCCAAGGCAGCTCACGTCCTCTCGTTTGGTAAGATCACTCTCCCCCATGAGCTGGCGCGTGTGGTCTTACTTGAGCAGTTGTATCGCGGTTTCACGATATTGCAGGGACATCCGTACCATGGAGGACATTAGCTAAGTGGTCAGTGGTAAATTTCACTACGGAGGACACCGAAAGCACGGAGATATATCGGACTTTCCCTCGCTGCTCGCGGATTTCCCAAAGTTGGTCGCGTCGGACGTCGTTGCGACCTCTCCCAAGTGCAGGGCATTGAATAGCACTCGATTGATCCGAATGATTGCAGTCTTTGCGCTGATCGTCAGCGGAAGTGCCTCTATAGCAGGCGCGCAGTGGGCAGCAGGGCAGGCGCCACAATCACCAACAAAGGGTTCGCAGACGTCTGCGTTTACTCCGCTGGAGCAATGGAAGGTGGCTTTGCTATCCGGCGATGCGGCGAAGATCCGCGCTCTTTACAGTGCCCACCCGCCTGCGAGAGTGGTGCTTGCGTCTGGCGAAGCAGGAGCAGATACCGAGATTGCATTTTGGTCGGGGCTGAAAGTTCGCCGAATGAAGATCGATGTTGTGCAGTCTGCGTCACCGGAGCCTGGGTTGCAGCGAGTCGTGTTTCAGGCTGAGGTTCTGTCGGCTGCGCAGACCAAGCCGCAAACGGTATACATCAACAACGCGCAGCTTTGGCAGAAACAGGGCGAGCAGTGGCGTATTGCGGCCACACAGCGGAGCAATCCCAGCCGATTACAGCAGCCTCTCGATACCAGCAAGGAAATCTATGTGCCTGGAATCAACGCGCGGGCAGAAATCACATACGCATTAAACCTAGCCACACAGCAGCACAAGCGCGTGCTCGTCGTTTTTGGCGCTAACTGGTGTTACGACTGTCACGTGCTGGATCGGGCGTTTCACCGGCCCGATATTGAAGCCGTCTTGAAGCCATACTATGAAGTGGTTCACGTCGATGTCGGCCAAGGCGACAAGAACCAGGACATCATGCAGCAGTATCACGTTCCGATGGCCAAGGGCATCCCGGCGATCGCGGTGCTCGACAGCAACGGCACGCTGCTTTATGCGCAACAGGGCGGCGAGTTTGAAAAGGCACGGGTGCTGGGCCCAGAGGACGTGTTGGCATTTCTGAATAAGTGGAAACCCGCTTAGTTGCCGGTAACCAGTCGCTACCAGTCGCCAGGGGATAGAAGCTGCCCAGCAGGTGCTATCGAAGTTCAATGCTTCGGCGGTGAGCCACCTTGCCGTGTGCTCCTGTAACATAGCAATCACTCCAACTGAGTGGGGCACTCTCTTGAAGATCAAGCTTGTTGTGGCGACCCTAGTGGCCGCGTTGGTTACCTGTGCGGCGCAGCAGAGTCCTGAAACAGGAGCGGCGAAGACTCCGGCGGCCAAGCCCGTGCCGGTTGTTACCTACATCAAGGCCGGCAAACTCTTCGATGCTACTTCAGACAATTATCGTGAGAATGTGGTGATTGTTGTAGAAGGTGAGCGGATCAAGTCAATCGGACAGGTGCAAGTCCCTGCCGGCGCGAAGGTTATCGATCTGTCGAAGGCGACGGTTCTGCCTGGGCTGATCGACAGCCATACGCACCTGGGAGCGCGCGCCGACCAGTACAACCCCATCAATGCTTTTAAAAACACGCCGTTCACTCAGGCCTTCGCCGGCGAAAAGAATGCCAAAATCACGTTACTGGCGGGCTTCACCACGGTGCGCGATGTAGGGTCGGCGCCGTTCATGGCAGTCGATCTGCGTCGGTACATCGATGAGGGATATATACCGGGCCCACGCGTGGTGGCCAGTGGCCCGGGTATCTCGATTACTGGCGGCCATGGTGATTTGAACAACTACTCGCCGGAGACGAGTGTCACTTTGTTTCCTGCTGAACGGAATTACCAGATTGCCGATGGTCCTGATCAGGTGCGTCACGTGGTTCGGGCGCAGGTCAAGTACGGAGTAGATGTCATCAAGATTTTGGCAACGGGCGGAGTGTTATCGAAGGGTGACAGCCCGGGCGCGCCCCAGTTCACTTACGAGGAGCTCAAGGTCGCTGCCGAGGAAGCACACATGGCAGGTCGGAAGATCGCGGCGCATGCGCATGGAGCGGAGGGCATTAAAAACGCGATTCTTGCCGGCATCGATTCCATCGAGCACGCCAGCCTGGCGAGTGATGAAGACATCCAGCTCGCCAAGCAGCACGGAACGTACTTCGACATGGACATCTACAACGATGACTATCTACTCGGCAAAGCGATTGAGTTTGGGCTGCCGCAGGAGAACATCGATAAAGAGAGGATGGTTGGTCAGACGCAGCGCGAGACCTTCCGCAAGGCGACGCAGGCGGGCGTGAAAATGGCATTCGGCACGGATGCCGGTGTCTATCCGCACGGCGACAATGCGAAACAGTTTGCGACCATGGTGAAGTGGGGAATGACGCCGGCGCAGGCTATTCGCACTGCGACGCAGAACTCCGCCGATTTGATCGGCCGCTCGAAAGATGTGGGGACGATTGAAGTGGGCAAGTACGCGGACATTATTGCCGTTTCTGGAGATCCTTTGCAGGATGTTAACGTTTTGCAAACTGTCGGATTCGTTATGAAAGGTGGGGTAATTTACAAGGACAAGATCGCAAATACGCCGGTGGCGGAGTGACCGGAGTGACGCACGACCTTGACATTCCGCTTCTTTTAACCTGATGCACTAATCATGATACCCGCTACCTACATCCGGACTCGCATCAGCACTATGGCCATGTGCATGTGTATGCCTGTCGGCGTGTGGGTTGCTCGTTGAAGCGGCCAATAGACCAGCAGTAGCCGCAAAGTTTCCAGGCGACCCGCAGCCATCCAGCTGTGGGTCGTTGTGTTTTTAGGCATCTCCACAATTGCTAAAAACAGGCGATTGTAGGCAGCCAAATCAGCCAATCGAGGACAGATTCCAGTGAGCGGCAAGCCGCAGTATCGGAACCGCGCGCGACTTGGTCGTCCTGTTGTGGAAGACGGCACCGTAGATGAGGCGAGCGTGTAGACAAAGAAGCATAATCGGCCGCGGAAGAATTCCATAAGAGGGTGGTATTCGCAATCATGATTGTGACGAAATTCGGTGGTACGTCAGTAGAAGATGCCGCCGCGATCGAGCGATTACGGGCGATCGTGCAGGAGCGGCTGGACCAACATCCCGTTGTGGTGGTTAGTGCGATGGCAAGAGTAACAGAAGGCCTGTTGAAAGCTGCCTCGCTGGCGGCGAAGGGTGACCAATCCAGCATGCTGAAATTGCTGAGTGATTTGCAGGTGCGGCCCATTGCGCACGGTGCATCGAACCTCAGCTTGAGCTTTGTAGTCGCTGAAAACGACGCAGCCGAGGCCGTTCGGCGCCTGCACGAGCAGCTTTTGCAGTGCCGGGCGGAACTGGCGTTTGTGGCCGATTAGGAAACTTCAAGGTCGGCGGGAATCTGATCAAACACTTCGCTCAGTCCACGAGCGAAGGCTTCCTCCGCGTGAAGTCGCAGAAGCCGCCTCACCTCTTCGGCTCCGCTTTCGCGGACGGCTAGACGCACGGCATCCTCATTGGAGCGATAGCCTTGCCGGCATTTGCGGCCGCCTTGGCGCACCCGTTCAGTGCCTGCCGCAGAGGTGTGGAGGCATGCCGGGTGCGTGCCTTACCATGTCCACATGGCAATCATTCGATTCTTTATGCTCCTGACCCTCGTAATGTGGGTGGGCGGAATGATCTTCTTTGCGTTCGTGCTCGCCCCCACTGTTTTTCATCCTGGGATTCTCCCCAACCGCCAACTCGCAGGTGCGGTGGTAAGCCGGAGCCTGGGCATCCTGCACTGGACAGGATTAGTCTGTGGACTGGTTTTTATCATGACTTCGATTCTCGATTCGCAGATCACAACTGGAGTGTCCGGGGTTTTTGCGGCACGCAACCTGCTGGTTTACGGAATGATCGCGCTGACGCTCATCAGCATGTTTGCTATCTCGGTACGCATGGTGGCGCTGCGCAACGAGATGGTATTCATCGATACCGTTCCCCACGATGATCCGCGGCGAGCAGAGTTCAATCGCCTGCACGTGTGGTCGACCAGATTGGAAAGCGCAGTACTGATTCTCGGACTGGCGGTCGTCTATCTGACTTCGCGGCGATTATCATAGACAGTTCTGCATGCAGTAATGGTCGCGCCATCGAGTGACTGCTCGGTCGCGTCGAGACCAATTTCAATCCCGCATCTCATGCTCTCATAACGCGGGTTCGAGGTCATTCCTATGAAAACTGGAATCATTGGCTTGCCGCAAGTGGGCAAGACATCTCTTTTCGTCATGCTGACGAAGCAAGCAGTACAACATCGCACAGGTGGCCCGCGCGAGGCGCATCTCGGTGTGGCTAAGGTTCCTGATGACCGGCTGGATCGACTGGCAGCGCTGTACAACCCCAAAAAACTAATTCATGCCAGCGTGGAGTACACCGATGTTGCCGCGGTGAGCCAGGAAGCGCTGAAAGAAACTGCATTCGCCGCCAGCCTACGCAATGTCGATGCTCTGGCACATGTAGTACGGGCTTTCATGGACGAGTCGATTCCGCATGTAGGGCCGCTCGACCCGCTCCGCGACATTAAGAACATCGATTTCGATCTCATCGTTACCGATCTGGGCCAGGTGGAGAAGCGGCTGGAGCGAGTAGAAAAAGACCTGAAAAAGATGAAAACCGCAGAACTTGAGAAAGAACATGAGCTGCTGAAGCGGGCCAAGGAGCATCTGGAAACGGAACTGCCGCTGCGCGAGATGGAGATGACTCCGGAGGATAAGAAGCGAATCCGCGGATTCATGTTCCTGAGCGAGAAGCCCATTCTCTATGTCCTGAATATCGGCGAAAGTTCCTCGCTGGGCAACGATCTTGAGGAAGCAGTTACGAAATGCGGTATCAGCGATATAGCCACAAAACGCAATACGGGGGCGCTGGCGGTTTGCGCGAAGGTGGAATCCGAACTGGCGGAAATGAGCGACGAAGATGCGGCGGAGTTTCTCGCCAGCTATGGGCTAGCCGAGAGTGGCTTGGTGCGTCTCATTCGGAAAACCTACGAACTTCTCGGTTTGATCTCCTTCTTCACCGTTGGGGAAGACGAATGCCGCGCCTGGACAGTGGAACTTGGATCGAAAGCAGTTGAGGCTGCAGGAGCCATACACACGGACTTGTCCAAACACTTTATTCGTGCCGAGACTATTCATTGGGACCAGTTACTGGAAGCAGGATCTGAGGCCGAGGCTCGCGCTCGTGGCACGCTGCGACTCGAAGGCAAAGAATACGTTGTGAAAGATGGCGACGTGCTGCATATTCGTCATAGCGGTTAGCAAGGATGCCCGCTCATTAAGGTTCGATCAGAGATTAGCTAAGGAAGCCACCGGATGTGTTTACAGGGGTGTTTCGTAGCCTAATCAACCGTGATGGGCGAGATGGTCGTAGTCCTACGCATGTCAACGATCAGGCACCGGATCTGTGCGTTGCTGTGCGTCCGCCTGCTTGTTCTGGTTGGTCTGATCTTAGTTCCCTTTCGACCCGCGAAAGGCTACTCGGTCCTCTCGCATGAACAGATTGTTGATTTGGCGTGGGCAGATCGGATTGTTCCACTGCTGAAGCAGCGATTTCCGAACGCTACCGAAGAGGAGATTAATCAGCCGCACGCGTACGCATACGGCGGAAGCATCATTCAGGAGCTCGGATACTATCCCTTCGGCAGCAACGAGTTCAGCAATCTGCTGCACTATGTTCGCAGCGGCGACTTTGTAATGGCCTTGCTGCAAGATTCCGACAACCTCGACGAGTACGCGTTTGCCTTGGGCGCAATGTCACATTACACATCCGATGTGGAGGCCCACCCAGCGGTAAATCGGGCCGTGGCGCTTGATTATCCGAAGCTAGAGAGGATGTACGGACCCGAGGTCATCTACGAAGATAACCACCGCGCACACATTCGGACCGAATTTGGATTCGATGTGGTGCAGGTTGCGAAAGGCCGATTTACCCCAGTTATCACAATTTCATCGGTTTTCAGGTTTCGAAACCGCTGCTGGAGCAGGCGTTTCGCGAGACCTACGGCCTCAAATTGACTGATGTTATGAGTGACCCGAACCTGACGATCAGCACTACCGGCGCTCGGTCAGCAAGATCATTCCGGAGATGACTCGTGTCGCGCTGATCACCAAACATGCCGAACTGGTGCGGGAGAATCCGGACTTCGATCAGGGCAAATTCGTGTATCGCCTTTCGCGAGCCGAATACGAACAGCAATGGGGCGCCGAATATGAGCGGCCTGGCTGGCGCACAAGGCTACTTGCGGCGTTCGTGCGTGTGCTTCCGAAGATCGGGCCACTCAAGTCATCTGACATAACGCTGCCAACAACCGATACGGAAGACTTATACATTAAGAGCGTCAATAAGACAGTGGATGTATACCGCGGCCAATTAGCTGAGCTTCGGAACAATCGTCGAGCTTTTTCCCTGCCGAATCGGGACTGCGACACCGGCAATCCTACAACGCCAAACGAATACAATCTAGCCGACGAAACCTACGCCAAACTGGTGGAAAAGCTTGCAGCCAACAAGTTCCAATGGATCACCCCGCAGTTGCGCGCCAACCTCGTCGCCTACTACAGCCATCCTCAGTCCCCGCATCCCGAAGGAATGTCTGCCGACGAATGGCAAAAAGTGGAATTGACCGTAGCGGAGCTGCGAGAGATTAATCCCGGGCGATAGTGTTGGGCGCTTCCAGTCACTCTGCTATTCTTCTGGCTGTCCATGAATCCTATTGGAATCAGCATATTGCTGGGACTCACTGCTGCGGCCGCCAACGTCTTCGGGGGTGCCGTCATTGTGCAGAGAAGTTGGGAGCGGCGGTATCTCCGCTATTTTGTGGCTCTCGGCGCAGGATTCATGCTGGCCACAGCCCTGGTAGAGATGGTGCCTGAAAGCCTTGAACTCAGCCGACGGAGCGGCGCCTTGCTGGTGTTGCTGGGCTATCTGATCGTGCATTTTTTTGAGCACGTAATCACTCCGCATTTCCATTATGGCGAGGAGACGCACGCCGAGGAATTCCTGCATACGCACAACAGAATGTCAGTGCTCTTTGGGCTGATGATCCACACCTTTTTCGATGGCATCGCGATTACCTCCGGCTTTCTCATCTCACCGGGGTTAGGCTGGGTTATTTTTGTGGCAGTTTTTCTGCACAAGGTTCCCGAGGGCTTCACCGTGACTTCCGTCATGCTTGCCAGCGGCCTGAGCAAGGCGAAATCCTGGTTCGCCTCGATGATGCTCGGACTGGCTACCCTTGCAGGAGTGCTGACCATGGCCGTCGGGCGACAATCTGTCGGATATGGTTTGCCGGTAGCGGCTGGCGTGACGATTTACGTAGCTGCTTCAGATTTAATCCCGGAGGTTAATCGCGAGCCCGGCGTCGGCATGGCAATCCTGGTATTTGTGGGCGTCGGATTGATGTTTATGCTTGACAGGTTCTTTCATCTGCACTGAAGCATTTTCCGCTCATTTGCCGAAAGGACTTGCGGTAAGATGTGCAGCCTATGAAAAACAGATTGCTGTCGCTGCTGCTGCTGAGCGCCTTGCTTGTCTCGTTTGGCGGAACCAGCCTTGCCAAACACAAGAAGAGCCCGTCATCTTCGGACGCTAATGAGCCGGGACAATTCGACTATTATCTTCTGACGCTGTCCTGGGCCCCTCAGTTCTGCGCTACCAATCCAAACGGACGCGGGTCGGCAGAGTGCAATCCGAACAAGCACATGGGTCTCGTCGTACACGGCTTATGGCCGCAGGACAACAATGGAAAGTGGCCACAGGATTGCACCAGTACTCCACCGGTCGCCTCGGCTACGGTGGACCACATGCTGCCGATGATGCCGGGGAAGCAGTTGATCCAACACGAATGGGAGAAGCACGGTACCTGCAGCGGTTTGTCCGTGAAGGACTACTTCGGGGAAATCGAAAAACTCTACACGGGATTGAGCGTGCCCAATGAATTCAAGAAGCCGGAAGAGTCAGCACAGACCAACCCGTCGGATATCGAGGCTGCGTTCGCCTCAGCGAACAACGCCCCGAAGGGAGCCTTCCGCGTTTCGTGTCCGCAGAACGATTTCTCGGCCGTGCAAATCTGCCTCAACAAAGACTTCCAGTACATGGCGTGTCCCACGACTCAGAAGGATTGCCGTGCGGATCAGATTCAAGTGAGGCCGATTCCGTAGGCGGCGCAGTGCTTCGATGCGCTGAGGAGTGGGAGAATGCGAGCACTTCTGTCTGGGGCTTGCTCTGCGATCTTATTGCTTTTGCTACCAACGCCAGCCAGAGCGCAAGCCATTACGGCTGCCGAAGCCATTCAGCGTATCGAGCGCTACTACACTCCGGCCCTGCCTTCCAACACCGTTGACACGATTAAGGCCGGTGACGCTTCCCTGCGAGTTACGGGAATCGTAACCACCTTTATGGATACTATGGACGTCCTGCGCGAAGCCAATCGTCTCGGCGCGAACCTAGTCATCACCCACGAGCCGACTTTCTATAACCATCTCGACGAAACCTTGTTTTTCGCCGAAGATCCCGTTTATCGCGAGAAGTTGAAGTACATCCAGCAGCACCACATGGTGGTCTTTCGGCTGCACGATGGCATTCACTCCGCATCACCCGATCCCATTGCCATTGCGCTCATTCAGGACTCGGC
>Ga0310912_10000176_pt1 | contig 29437 bp, 22 predicted proteins | sample GREbulkMGOX080_FD_203443 | JGI IMG/M metagenome (GOLD analysis project Ga0310912, IMG submission 203443) | Lab enrichment of tropical soil microbial communities from Luquillo Experimental Forest, Puerto Rico - GRE.bulkMG.OX080 | ecosystem: Environmental > Terrestrial > Soil > Tropical forest >...
CGGGTTTCGTCATCGACTCCTTCGTTCAGGTCAATACCGCGCACTTCGGCGCCGGTATGCGGAGTCAACGGCGTAATCGTGTATTCCATCAGGCTGCTTCCTCACCTTTCAGTGGAAGGTTCGTCCGCCATCGACCGCTAGCGCCGCCCCGGTCACAAAGGACGACTCCGTGCCGGTCAGAAACAGGATGGCCTGCGCGATCTCCAGCGGCTCGGCTATGCGCTTCATCGCGTAGCGATTCAACTCACGCTGAAGGCCAGCAGTCATGGGAGTGTCCACCATACCGGGGCATACGGCGTTGACGCGAATAGACGGCGCCAATTCAGCGGCGAGAGCCCGCGTCAGATTGACCACACCCCCTTTCGAGGCGGCGTAGGCCGTCATATTCGGGGTGTTGGGCAAAAGGCCCTGACCGGATGCAATATTCACAATCGTCGCAAAGGGCGCCTTGGCGAGCCACGGCAAGCAGCAACGCACGACAATGTATGTGCCAGTCAAATTGACGTCGAGCACGAGTTTCCAGTCGGCGACCCCGACATCGAGCACGGACCCGTGAATCACAATGCCGGCGGCATTGACGACACCGTCAATGCCGCCCATGGCGTTCGCGCCCTGCTCGACTGCACGCGCGACCGACGCCTCCTGTGTCACATCCGCCTCGGCGGCTACCCCGCGGGTCTCCCGAGCGACCTCAGCCAGTCTCTTGCGGTCGCAGTCGAGCAAAGTCAGTGCAGCTCCTTCCGCAGCGAACAGCTCTGCGGTTCGCCGCCCGATCCCGGACGCGGCGCCGGTAATCAGGATCCGTCGGCCTTGGAGTCGACCAGACATTTCTCTCCCGATCTGCTGTAAAGCGTGATTCGCCGCAACAGGAGCCGCGGCCTAGTGAAGCCCGTAGAAGCCCATCGCCCCACCGGCCATGACCCCGTGCTTCGTCTGCGGCGATAAACCTTCCATGCGGTCAAGCATCATTTTGGGGGCACCGGGGAAGAACCCGTCCGGGTGCGGATAGTCTGTGGCCCACAGGATCTTCCTTGGGCCGATATAGTCGGCCAGCACCTTGATGCTGCCTTCTACCGGCTCGAACGAGATCCAGCAATTCCGCTGGAAAAGCTCACTCGGCCGGGTCTTCAGGCCTGAATCGTTGAAGCCCTGGTCGTCAAAATGCCGGTCCATGCGGTCGAGCCAGGGAGCCACCCAGCCGCCACCCGATTCGAGAAAACCAATGCGCAGCTTGGGATGGCGCTCGACGACGCCGCCCCAGATTACGCTCATGCAGGCGAGCATCATCTCCATCGTGTGCGAGATAATGTGCTGGGCGCCGCGGCCCTCAAAGCGGTCGACACCGACCGTCGGCATATTGAGGCTTGACCCTTCGTGAATACCGATCGCCATGTCGAGCTCTTCGGCCGCATCCCAGAACGGCTCGTAGTCCGGGTGGTGCACCATCTTGTTGTTGTACGGATTTGGCCGGATAAAGCCGGCGCGCATGCCAAGCTGCTTGCGGGCAAAATGCATTTCCCGGATCGTCAAATCCACTGAATGCAGGGGCAGCATCGCCACGCCGAACAGGCGATCCGGGTAAGACTTACAGTAATCGGCCAGCCATAGGTTGTAAGCGTGGAACAACGCATGCGCGAGTTCGGGATCCTCGACGCCGCCTAAAGACAAGCCGATGCTCGGATAAAGAAACGCCGCGTCGATGCCGTCGGCATCCATGTCGGGGATGCGGGCATGGGGGTCGAAGCCGCCTTTTTTGCCTTCGTTGTAGGTCATCGTGTCGTCGCAGACGACGCCGTCGCGGGCGCCAACGGCACCGAGCGTTCCGAGGCCTCTGCGTCCGCCGAACGCCTTGCCATCAATGCGCAGACGCTCTTTGCCGTCCTCGTCGATGAACAGGCGCGGGGCGCGATCCCGGAAGGCCGGTTCGATGTAGTTCTCCCACAGATTCAACGGCTCCAGGATGTGCCCATCGGAATCGATAATATTGTAAGCGCGCACCACAGCCTGGCTCCTTTCAGTTGAGTAACCCAATCCCGAACCAAACGCTCGTTTGGTTTGCCTCAGACGCTATGCCGCTATGCTGGGGCTGTCAACCCGGGCTGGCGCTTGGAGGTGCCTGTGAACGACGGTGATGAGATCACCATAAAACTGGTGCCGGATGCCACCTGCGATGTGCGCGCGTTGATCGGCGAACTCGATGGGATCCTCTCGGCAGAATATCCGCCGGAGCAGCGGCATGGTTTGGCCTTGGATGCGATCTTCAAGCCGGACATCCGGTTTTTTTTGGCGCGCTTGAACGGGCTCGCGGTGGGCTGTGGCGGGGTGGCGTTCTTTGCCGATTTCGCCGAGGTAAAGCGCATGTATGTCCGGGATGTCGCCCGCGGCCGCGGGGTGGCGCGGGCGCTGCTCGCAAGAATTGAGAGAGAGACACTCGAGGCCGGATTTGCGCTGCTCAGGCTCGAGACGGGCGTGCGTCAGACAGCGGCGCTGCGGTTCTATCGCCGGGCAGGGTTTCGCGATTGCGCGGCATTCGGCGCCTACGCGACGATGGCCCCGCAGGCCATCGTCACCAGCGTGTTCCTGCAAAAGCGACTCCGAGCGTAACCCGGCGTTGATGTGCAACGAGACCCGCGTCAGCGAGCCGATTTGACGCGACCGAGCCTTGGCTTCGCCGCGGCCGCTAAATGCGGTTGTTTTTCGGCGGCGAGGCCGGCTAGCGCCAATGAGGTGAATTGCGCCGCGACCTCCTGCACGCTCAGTCGGCCCTGCGGGTCGTACCATTTGTAGAGCCAGTTCAACATCCCCAATAGCCCGTACGACGCGACCTGAATGTCGAGGTCAGGATGGAACTCGCCGTTCGCGACGCCTTCACGAAGGATCTGCTGCCAGCAGCGCTCATAATCTTTCGGAGAAAAACCGATCATTTCCCGGAAGCGGCGCTTTACCGACTCGCGCTCGCGTAGATAGACGAAGAGGTGCGGGTAGTGGCGGTCAAATGCCTCCAAGTGAGCGGAGATCGCCCGCTTCAGCTTGTCGGTGGCCCGCCCGTCGGCCTCGGCGATCTCGGCCATTGTCCGGTACATCTGGGCGATCGGCTCCTTGACAACGAGGTAAAGCAGTTCCTCCTTGCTGTCGAAGTGATGGTAGAGGCTGCCTTTGAGGAGCCCGACCTCGTCGGCGATGTCCCGCACGGTGGCCGCATGATAGCCCTTGGTGCGGAACACTTTGGCGGCCGCCGAAACGATGTCGTCGAGCGTGGCCATGTTCTGCACCTCCGTAAACCGTCCCTCGGGTCACAAAGCGTCCCGAGGTGGGTGATGCAGTGGCTCACGCTGGATTTCAATGCAAGCAGATTATCGTGGGGAACCGGGAACCAACTGATCGCGGGCGAGTTCACGGCCAACGATTGACATCGGCTTCGACCGCACCAGATTAGACCAATTCTAATTCTCTGCGACCGAGCCCGGGAGAGAAAACATGGATGCTGAGACCACCCTGACGACCGCCGCCGGCATCCCTGTCGGCGACAATCAGAACAGTCTGACCGACCCATCTGAGAGCAAGTGCCCGTTCACGGGCATGAACCGTGCACACACGAACCGTGATTGGTGGCCAAACCGGCTGGACCTTCACATTCTCCACCAGCACTCCACCTTGTCCAATCCGATGGGCGAGGGGTTTGACTACGCCAAGGAATTCAAGAGCCTCAACCTCCACGCCGTGATCGATGACCTTCACGCCTTGATGACGGATTCGCAGGACTGGTGGCCAGCCGATTTTGGCCACTACGGGGGGCTGTTCATTCGCATGGCGTGGCACCTTGCAGGCAGTTACCGCATCGGCGACGGCCGGGGCGGCGCCGGGGCCGACCAGCAGCGTTTCGCTCCGCTCAACAGCTGGCCGGACAACGCGAGCCTCGACAAGGCGCGCCGGCTGCTGTGGCCGATCAAGCAGAAATACGGCCGGAAAATCTCCTGGCCCGACCTAATGATTCTCGCGGGCAACGTCGCCTTCGAGTCGATGGGCTTCAAGACCTTCGGTTTCGGCGGCGGGCGAGAGGAGGCCTGGGAGCCCGACGAGTCGATCTACTGGGGCCCCGAAGGCAAGTGGCTGGCGGACGAGCGTTACAGCGGCGACCGTGACCTGCAGAACCCTCTCGCCGCCGTGCAGATGGGTCTGATCTACGTCAATCCCGAAGGGCCGAACGGCAAGCCGGATCCCCTCGCGGCGGCCAGGGATATCCGCGAAACCTTCCGCCGTATGGCGATGAACGACGAAGAAACGGTGGCGCTGATTGCCGGCGGTCACACCTTCGGCAAGACCCACGGCGCCGGTGACGCGTCGCTGGTAGGCCCGGAGCCGGAAGCCGCCCCCATTGAGGAGCAGGGTCTCGGCTGGAAGAACAGATTTGGCACGGGAAAGGGGCCTGACGCGATCACCGGCGGCCCTGAAGTCATCTGGTCCCAGACGCCGACGAGGTGGAGCAACCACTTCTTCGCGAACCTGTTCAATAACGAATGGGAGCTGACCAAGAGCCCGGCCGGCGCCTGGCAGTTTAGGGCGGAGAGCGGCGCCGCAACGATTCCGGACGCCTTCGACCCGTCGACGCGGCACGCGCCGACCATGCTGGTCACGGACCTCGCCCTGCGGGTCGATCCGGTTTACGAAAAGATCTCGAGGCGCTTCTACGAGCATCCGGACGAGTTCGCGGACGCGTTTGCCCGGGCGTGGTTCAAGCTGACGCACCGCGACATGGGCCCGAAGGTGCGTTATCTCGGCCCGCTCGTTCCGAAGGAACCGCTGCCGTGGCAGGACCCGATCCCCGCCGTGGATCATGCGCTGGTCGGGGAGCAGGACATTGCCGCCCTGAAGGCGACAATCCTCGCGTCCGGGCTGCCCGTTTCCCAGCTGGTTTCGACGGCTTGGGTGTCGGCGTCGACATTCCGCGGCTCTGACAAGCGCGGCGGAGCGAACGGCGCGCGCATTCGCCTCGCGCCGCAAAAGGACTGGGACGTCAACCAGCCGGCTCAGCTGGCGGAGGTGCTGCAGACGCTCGAAGCGATCCAAAAGGACTTCAACGCTTCTCAGTCCGGCGGGAAAAAGGTCTCGCTTGCCGACCTGATCGTTCTCGGCGGCGGTGCGGCGATCGAGAAGGCCGCGAAAAGCGCCGGGCACGACGTGAAGGTTCCCTTCACGCCGGGGCGCGTGGACGCGTCGCAAGAGCATACCGACGTCGACTCCTTCGCGCCGCTCGAACCGACCGCAGACGGGTTCCGCAACTATCTCCGCGGCAAGCAGCGCTTGTCCGCCGAGGGGCTGTTGGTCGATCGGGCGCAGTTGCTGACCTTGACGGCGCCCGAGATGACGGTTCTCGTCGGCGGCCTGCGCGTCCTCGGCGCAAATGCCGGGAAGTCCACGCACGGCGTCTTCACCAAGCGGCCCGGGACGCTGACGAACGACTTCTTCGTCAACCTGCTCGACATGAGCACGCAATGGCAGCCGTCCGCCGACTCAGAAGGCGTTTACGAGGGGCGCGACCGGAAGACGAACGAGGTCAAGTGGACCGGCACTCGTGTCGACCTGATATTCGGTTCGCACTCGCAGCTCCGCGCCCTCGCGGAAGTCTATGCATGCGCGGACTCGAAGGAGAAGTTTGTGAAAGACTTCGTGGCGGCGTGGACCAAGGTGATGAACCTGGACCGCTTCGACCTCGCCTGATCCTCCGCTTCCCCTACCCTCCCCTTCCTCCCCCGCTTGCAGGGGAGGAAGGGCGGGGGTGATCCTGTCGTCGACCTCTGTTAAACCGAGGCGATGACGGGGTTGGTGATCACGATCGCGCAGCGCAAGGGCGGCGCCGGCAAGACGACTCTCGTCGCGCAACTCGCGGTCGCCTGGGTGCGGCAGGGCGCCCGGGTTGCCGTGCTCGACATCGACCCGCAAGGCAGCCTCGTCGCTTGGGTCGACTTGCGGCGAGGGCCGCTTGGCGCGGATGCGATCGGCTTCGACTTCGCGGCATTGCCCGGATGGCGCGCGGCGCCGTGGATCAACGACCGGGCGCGCCTCACCGATATCGTCGTGATTGACAACCCGCCTCATGCCGAGACCGAGGCGCAGATCGCAGTGCGCGCAGCGGGGCTGGTGCTGATCCCCGTTCAGCCCTCGCCGCTCGATTTGTGGGCGACCGAGGCGACGCTCAAAATGGTGCGAAACGAGCGGAGGCGCTCGCTCATCGTTTTGAACCGGGTCCCTCCACGCTCGAGCATGACCGATCGGATCGCCGCCGACCTCGCGATGAGCGCGCCGATCGCAGCGGCACGTATCGGCAACCGCGTCGCCCTGGTTCGAGCGATGGCGTCAGGGCTGGGCGTCGGCGAAAGCGAGAGCACGAGCCATGCGGCAGCCGAGATTGCAGCGCTCGCCGACGAGGTTCGCCGGTTGAGCGCTCCGATCAGTTCCCGCGCTTGAAGCTGAGGCCGAGGACCAGCAGAGAGAAGAGTTCGAACAGCATTTGGGCGCCGACCATTGCGGTGTTGCTGGTCGGGTCGTATTGTGGCGCCACCTCGACGACGTCGCCCCCGACGATGTCGATGCCCTTGAGGCCGTGCAGGATCGCCTGTGCCTCGCGCGGGGTCAGACCGCCCCCTTCCGGCGTGCCGGTGCCCGGGGCGAAGGCCGGGTCGAGCCCGTCGACATCGAAGGAGACGTAAGTCGGGCCGTCGCCGACGACCGCGCGTGCCTTCTCGACGACACCGGCGATGCCGAGCCGGTCTACATCCTCGATGTGCAGCACAGTCATTCCGGATTCGTAGGAAAACCCCCAGAACACTTCGGCCGGGCCGCGAATGCCGATCTGGACCGTCCGCTCGGGGTCGAGCACGCCGGCCAGCACGGCTTGGCGGAACGGCCCGCCATGGTGAAACTTGGACCCGTCGATCTCGCCCATCGTGTCGCAATGCGCATCGATGTGCACGAGCCCGACCGGGTGGTCCTGCCCCAACGCCTGAAGGATCGGAAAGGTGATCGAATGGTCGCCGCCGACAGAGAGCGGCCGCACACCGGCCTTGCGGATGCGTCCATAGAACGCCGCGATGTCCTCGAGCGAGGCATCGAGGCTGAAGCGCGAGCGCAGCGGCACGTCGCCGATATCGGCCGCGTTACACTCACCGCGCGGCGCCACTCCGAGGGCGTGGTTGTAGGGCCCGATGCGCTCGATATCGCGCACCGCCCGCGGACCAAACCGGGCCCCTGCCCTATTGGTGACACCAAGATCCATCGGCACTCCGACAAGCGCCACCTCGAGGCCGCCAAAATCCGGCAGGTCGGGCGCCTCCGGCCGGTGGGGCAGGTCGAGCAAAGTCGACACCCCGGCAAACGGCATGGCGCGCCGGTAGTCTTTGCCAAACACCAGCGACAGCGCCTTTCGGAACTCGGCCGGCGCGACTTCCGTCTCCTTGGCGCCGGTGTATTTAGCGCGCAGCGCTTCGAGCTTGGCCTTGTCGAACATGATGCCGAGCTACCGTCCTCCGCGGACGCGCGGCGGCAGCATCACCTTCCAGGGGTCGGGCATCTCGCCGACCGCGACCTCGATCAGGGTCGTGCCGCGCCGCTTCAGCGCCGCAGCCAGCTCGCGGCCGAGGCCCTCCGGGGTCGTCGTGCGCACCCCTGCCGCGCCAAAGCTCTCGGCCATCTTCGGGAATTGCGGGTTCAACAGATCGACCCCGATCAGCTTGTTGCCGTAATCCTCCTTCTGCATGCGGCGGACATTGCCGAAGGCGCCGTCGGCAAAGACGATCGCGACGATGTCGATGCCATGCTTAACCGCCGTCGACAGCTCCTGGACGTTGTACATGAACCCGCCATCGCCAGAGACCGAGACGACCGGCCGGTCGGGCCGCCCGACCTTGGCCCCCAGAGCGCTTGCAAAGCCGAAGCCCAAGGTGCCCTGATAGCCGCTATGGATGTAGGTACGCGGCTGATAGACTGGGAACGCCATGCGTCCGACATAGCCGACCTGCGTCAAATCCTCGACATAGATCCCTTCATCGGGGAGTTCGGCGCGGATCGCCTTGAGGTATTCGCATTGCGGGCCGAGCCTATCCGCAAGGCTCGAAAGCGTGCGGGCCTTCAATGCTTCGAGCTCGTCCTTGCGCGACGCGCGTTTGATGCTGCGCGGTTCGAGCGCGCGGTAGAGGGCGGCGAGTGCCGTCTTGGCATCCGCGACGATGCCAAACGCCGGCCTTGTGATGCGGGTGATCTCGACGGGGTCGATGTCGATGCGGATCAGCTTCAGATCGCGGTCGACACCCCAGCGCGCTTGAGGTTGATGCAAGCGGGTGCCCACCGCCAGCACAACGTCGGTCTCGCGCCACAATTCGTGGCCCGCGAGCGCCGACTGGGCCAGATAATGGCGGTCGCTGACGATGCCCTTGCCGCTGGTAAAGCTGACAACCGGCGCCTCGAGCATCTCGGCGAGCGCCAGCACCTCGGTGGCGGCGTCGACGGCGCCGCTGCCGACAAAGAAGAGCGGCTTCTTGGCGTCGGCCAGCAAGGCGGCCGCTTTGTCGATCAGCTTGAGGTCGGGCATCGTCGGCGCCGATGATGCGTCGGCGGCCGGCAACGCCACCTCGGTCTCTAGCGCCAGCACGTCGGGCGGGATTTCGAGCCCGACCGGGCGCGGGCGGCCGTCGTATAACTGACGGAATGCCTCGTTGACGAGTTTTCCCGTTTGGGTCGGGTGGTCGATGCGTGCGGCCCATTTAGTCAGCCGCTGCAGGATCCCGAGCTGGTCGGGGATCTCATGCAACAGGCCGAAGCCGCGGCCGATCAGATCGGAGGCGACCTGGCCGCTGATGCACAAGACCGGCGCGTTCGTCGCATAGGCGGTGGCGAGCGCCGCCGTGGTATTCAGCAGACCCGGTCCCGGCACAACCGCATAGGTACCGACCTTGCCGCTCGCCCGGGCGTAGCCGAACGCCATGTAGGCGGCCCCCTGCTCGTGCCGCGTATGGATCACCCGCAACGCCTCGCCGGCGTCGTAGAAGGCGACGAAGAGCGCGTCGTTCTGCACGCCCGGCAACGCAAAGACTGTGTCCACCCGGTGCCGGCGCAGCATCTCGACCAGGGCGCCGCCGCCCGTCATTCTCGGCATCGCTGCCTCCGCCCTACTCGAACGCGTACCAATAAGCGCCGTTCCGCCGGACGATTCGCCCCACGCTCGGCGCTGGGAAATGGGCCGGCAGCACCCGGCTGCCGCGCTCGGCATGTTCCTCGATCAGCCGGGTGCGCGTCTTGCGCGACAGTTCCCGATCGGTGCAGGCGATGGTCGACCATTCCGGCTTCAAGAGTTGCAGCGGATGGTGGATCACGTCGCCCGTAAAGACCGCGGTCGCGTCGCGCGAGCGGGCGTGGATCACGACATTTCCCGGTGTGTGGCCGGGCGCGCCTTCGAACCACAGCCCGTCTTCGAAGGCATAGTCGTCGTCGACCAGCAGCGACTGCCCGGTGCTCACCACCGGCAGCACGCTATCCTCGAAGGCGCGGCGGTGCGGTGTGTCCTCGCCGCCCTCATGCACCCCCTGCCAATGGGTGAACTCGCGGCGGGCCATCACATAGCGCGCGTTGGGGAAGGTCGGGACCCAGCGCCCGTTCTCGAGCCGGGTGTTCCAGCCGACATGGTCCCAGTGCAGGTGCGTGCACATGACGTAGTCGACGCCCTCGGGCTTTACCCCGACGCGTGCAAGATCGGCGAGATAAGGTGAGCGCATCCGATGGAATTGCGGCCGCGTCGGGCGCTCCTTGTCGTTACCGAGGCAGGAGTCGATAAGGATCGTGTGCTTGCCGGTCTTGACGACGAAGGTGTGGAAGCTGAAGACGAGCTTGCCGCTCGCCGGCTCGATTAGCCGCGGCCCGAGCAGGTTGGCGTTCGCACGCACGACCTCAGGGTCGAAATCAGGAAAAAAATCGCCGGGCGGGAAGAACGGTCCCTCGAACTCGGCCACGCGATGAACTTCGAAATTGCCGATGCGCGTCGACTGCATCTTCCCCTCCGCATTCATTTCGATCGAAAGGGTACGCCGAGGCGATGGTAGGCGCGAAGGGGAATCGAACCCCTGACCTCTCCCATGTGGTGGGAGCGCTCTGCCACTGAGCTACGCGCCTGTCGCAACGCGCCTCGCGCGCTGGTGGGCGCGACAGGGATTGAACCTGTGACCCCACCCGTGTGAAGGGTGTGCTCTCCCGCTGAGCTACGCGCCCGCCCGGCCTTCCGCATTTACGAGGCCACCCCGAACCCTGTCAAGGCGCTGGACGAAGCTCTTGCAAGGCATCGACCACCGCTCCCGGTGCTTCTTGCGGCAGGAAATGCCCGGCGAGCGGCACCACGCGCCGCTGATAGAGCCCGGTAAAGAAGCGGGCATGCGCCTCCGAGCTCTGCGGTGGGGATACCCCGTCGCATTGGCCGTGCAGGACGATCGTCGGCACCGTGATCGGCGGCTGCGCGGTAAGCCGGTCTTCGATCGGCTGTAAGCTCGGATCGCCGGGAGCCAGGCGGAAGCGGTGGCGATAAGACTGGATCACCACCTCGACGAAATCGGGATTGTCGAAGGACATCGCGGTCCGCTCGAAAGTCGCGTCGTCGAACCGCCAGTTGGGCGACCACAGCTGCCATAACATCCGGCACAGCGGCCTGCGGTTCGTGGCCAACCCGGCACGGCCGCGCTCGGTGTGGAAATACCATTGGTACCAGAGCCGATACTCGCGATCGGGTGCGGCCGGTTCGCCCGATCGCGCGATGTTCTGAATGTTGTATCCGCCGATCGAAACGAGGGCGGCGACGCGTTCGGGCCACAACGCGGCGACGATGCAGGCGGCGCGGCCACCCCAGTCATAGCCGGCGAGTGCGGCACGTTCGACCCCGAGCGCGTCGAGAAAATCGAGGAGGTCACGGCCGAGTGCGGCCTGCTGGCCGGACCGCGGCGTCCGCGGATCGAGGAACCGGGTCGGCCCGTAACCCCGCAGATAGGGCACGATCACCCGCCAGCCCGCGGCGGCAAGCGGCGGCGCCACGCCGTCATAGGCCCGCACGTCGTCGGGAAAGCCGTGCAGCAATACGACCGGCGGACCTCCCGACGGCCCGCCTTCCTCGTAGGCGACTTCGAGCGTTGGGGTGCGGATGGTCTTCATGACATGCCCTCCATCGTCGCGGGATCTCGACATCGAACTGGCCGACCCCTTATCGTCCACCCTGTTTGGACCGGGATAACAGGGGGAAAATCGATTTCACACCGGAATCGAGTCGAATAGTCACCAATTATAAGTTTGTTATCAAATACTTAGATCAGCGTCATTGAACCCCCCAAACAGGGTGCGTGTTTGCGCTAACAGGGGTCCGAAATCGGGCTAACAGGGGGGCAACAGGGGAGGAGCAAACCGCCGGCTGCCCAGCCGATCGATAACCGGGAGAGAGGCCATGCCTTCCAGCATTATCCGCGCCCGCACCGTTGTTACCGAGCCCGCCGATCGCCGGAATTGGCATCAGATCGAAGACGGCGCGGTACTGCAGCATGACGGGGTCATCGCCGAGATCGGCCCCGCCGATGAGCTGATCGCGAAGCACCCGGGCGTCCCCGTCCTCGGCAGCGGGCATAAGGTGATGCTGCCGGGGTTTGTCAACGCCCACCACCATATCGGCCTGACCCCGGTGCAGCTCGGCTCGCCCGACATGCCGCTCGAGCTGTGGTTCGTCACCCGGCTGGTGATGCGGCGGGTCGATCTCTATCTCGACACACTCTATTCGGCCTTCGAGATGATCGCCTCGGGAATCACCACCGTGCAGCATCTGCACGGCTGGCTGCCGGGCGGCCTCGAAGCGGTCGAAGCCGGCGCCGGCGAGGTGATCCGTGCCTATGAAGACATCGGCATGCGCGTCTCCTACTCCTTCGCATTCCGCGACCAGAACCGCCTCGTCTACAGGGACGACCAGGAATTCACCGCGAGCCTGCCGGCCGAGCTGCAGCCGGCATTGCAGCGTCATTTCGCGCGCTTTGGGCTCAACTTGGCCGATTACGGTCTGCTGTTCGAGCAGCTCCACGCCAAGCACCACAACAAGGAGCGGGTCAAGATCCAGCTGGCGCCGGCCAACCTCCACTGGTGCTCGGACGCGGCACTCGAGATGCTCGCTGGTCTCTCGGCGCGTTACGAGGCGCCGATGCACATGCACCTCGTCGAGACCGCCTACCAGAAGGAATACGCGCGCCGGCGTGGCGGCGGCACCGCACTCGATTACATCGACCGCTTCGGTTTTCTCGGGCCGCGTCTGACATTGGGCCACGGAGTGTGGGTCGATGAGGCCGATCTCGACCGCATCGCCGCGACCGGCACCCACATCTGCCACAACTGCAGCTCGAATTTCCGCTTGCGCAGCGGGGTGGCACCGCTGAACGCGTTCGAGAAGCGCGCCATCAACACCGCGATCGGGCTCGACGAGGCCGGGATCAACGACGACCGCGACATGCTGCAGGAGATGCGCATGGTGCTGCGCGCGCACCGGGTGCCGGGGATGGTGGACGAGGACGTCCCGAGCACCGGCCAGGTTCTGCGCATGGCGACGACGGGCGGTGCCGCAACCACCCCTTATGGCAGCCATATCGGCACCATCGCGGTCGGCAAGGCCGCCGATCTGGTGTTGATCGATTGGGACAAGCTCGCCTACCCCTATCTCGATCCGGAGACCCCGGTGCTCGACGCGGTACTGCAGCGGGCAAAGAGCGACGGCGTCGACCTCGTCATGGTGGCGGGCGAGGTGGTTTACGAATCCGGGCGTTTCACCCGGGTCGACCGCCACGCGGCCCTGAAAGAATTGCACGACTCACTGCAGCGCCCGCTCGCCGACGATGAGATCGAGCGGAGGCAGTTATCAAAAGCGCTCTTGCCCCATGTCCGGCGCTTTTACGCCGGCTATTTCGACCCAGAGACCCACCAACCCTTCTACCGCCCGAGCTCGCGGGTCTGAATCCCTCGTCTCGAACAGCCGGCTAACAGAGCCGGTCTGTTCCTTCCGCATCCACGTGAGCGACACGATCGCGACGGCTTTTGGACCGATTACCAGCGCCTATAGGCGACGAGTTCTAGACCCTGGCTCATTCTCAGTTTCAACCATAACCCGTGCGGCATCGCTTGCCGATTTTCACGGAAGGGAGCCACAGTCCCAGATCTCGATCGCCGGCCCAGGGCCGTATTGCACAATTACGGGCATGCCGCTCGAAACCTGCGATCGTTGAGAGGGTGTGAGAGTAAAAACGAGCTGTGAAGGGTCTACTGGGTCGTAGCCGGCAGAGACGATAACAGTATTGTTGATAATCATCACGGGAAAGGAGTCACGCGGTGGAAAACCGCCGCCATCAGCCTGGACCCCAATGCGATAGCCAGGCGTGTCATTCAGCTCGGGCGCTACGCCCACAAAGGTAAGGGGCGATACGATCGTCGCAGGATGCGCAATGAGCGGGACGTTCGAAGCAGCGCTGCTGAAAGTGGGGGTCACCGCCTCAGCGGCAGAAGGCGTGGTGACAGGCGGAAAATTGGCTGCACCGCCGCCGATCTCCTTGGATAGGCGGATGTTGGCGACATAAATGGCGCCGGCAGTCGTTTGGTCAAAGACGAAGCGTACGCCGTGTACTTGTGGGGCGATGAACGCGAAGTTCCCAAAGGCCGCCAGCGGTATCCGCACCGTTTGTAGAATCGGATGAGGAACGGTAATGCCCGGTACCTCGATTCCTACCGGCCCGCTGAGATCGGACCGGTTCCCGGGAATTTGCGCGAAGTTGGGGTCGGTATAGGTGCTGAGCTTCACCGGCCTAGTCATAACACCGTTAGCCCCTACAAGGCGTATCGAGAAGTCCGTCGTCGGCTCTGGGTTCCCCGGCTGGCGCGACACACGAAGGTCGAGCGTCTTGTAGCCTCTGACGTCCCGCCCCGGCTTATTGGCGTCCGTCCAATTGGTCTGGAAATACGTGTTGGCGCCCGGAACGGTTGGGTCGGTCGGCCAACCGATAACTCCGGCCGTTAACAACGGATCATGGCTAGGCACCATCCCGTAAGTGAATACGACGTTGGAGGTGTTATACGGGAACCCGTAGGTACTCTTCCCTGGGCTCCCCGTCGCTGGGTCTGGTGCCTCCCCTGTAAAATCGTCGAAAACTTTGAAACCGCCGGGAGGAACATAGCCGCGGTCGGTCCGCGTCGGATACTCGTCTTGGATTCCTTCCACGATTGTGATCTGGGGGAGTCCAAACGGCGGATTGAAGTTTTGATTGAATGCGACGTCGGCTTTTGCGCCGACGTTACCGCGGAAGAAGGCAAGCAGGCTGGAGAGCGCTACGAGCTGCTGCGCCTGCGATCCCGGAGAAGGGTCGTAAAGCGGTGTATTTCCCTCCCCTTCGCAGTACGACGGATAGGGTGGATCACGCAGCACGGGCGGCGCCCCAGGCAGAGCCCCAGGGGCAACGTAGAGGGTCCCGTCGCTCTGCTGCCACTCGGTGTTAAAGAAGTTATGGTTCGCACCCCATACGGTATAGGTCGAGGTCTGCAAGGAGACCCCCTCGAACGGGCTTAGGGGCGCGCTTTTTAGGATCTCTCGATCAAAGGGTCGTACGCCCTGGAGATCGAATAAATCGCCATCGCACATAGGCAGCAACACGTTCCAGATGACGCCGTCGGGGTCGAACCGACGCATATCGGTGGGAGCGATCTCGAATATCGCTTTGATGGTAAGGCCTGGGATCAAACCCGGCCATATGTTGGGGGCGGGTGCCGTAAAGAGGGCGTTAGCCGCCCGTACCCCCTCGCCACCACGGGAATGTCCCATCAGACCGACATTTGCAAAGTCCAAAAGTCCTTCCAAGTCGGTACCCACGGTGTTCACCGGCGTACCACCGTTCGTGTTCCAGGTACTCAGCTGGGCGAGATGGCGCAGCACCAGCCGGCCGCGCGCCTTAATCAGGTTGACATCATCTTTTACCCCTAGGCGTCCGAGCCTCTCGCCGTTAATCCCGCGGTTCGCGTCGATCGACACTACAACGTACCCCCAGCTCACTAGCCGCTTCGCAAGATAGTCGTAACCTGTATAACTGGGCACAAAGATTGGGTTCGCGGGGTTGCTGCACTCACCGGTACCCGCGAAGGTGTCGTCGAAAAATCCGGTGAGGACGTTAACGTCGATCCGGGGGGTGCCGGGAAGCTCTGGTGGGTCTGTACCCCCCGGAGGAGGATTGTAGAAGTGACCGCACGTCGCATGGTTGCCGTGCAAAAAAATGACCAGCGGAAGCGGTCCGCTCAGAGCGATCGGATAATAGAGTCGCGCACTGAGCTGCACTTTGCAGTCGAAACCCTTTATCCGCGTACAGCCAGGAAGCACCTCCTCGTCGATGGTTTCAGGTAATTTGTAGAAGCCGAATGCGGGGACGTGGGGACCCTCTCCCGAAGCGTCGGGCGCTTGTATCTGCGCGAAGACGAGCGAAGCCGGCAGTAAACAAAGCGCGACAAGAATAGGGACGAATATCTTGACCGTCATTCGTCTCGCACGGAATAGCCATGCACTCCGAAAGCGCCGACGAATGACCCCAAGCACCATCAGTCCGAAACATAGGACGCCGAACGCGGACGGTTCGGGAACGAGCTGAAAATATCCCGCTCCGGCATCCGCGATCACGTCGGGAATTATGGTAATGGAATGAATGCCGTCGCCCAGAAGGAAACTGTCATGACTGGCGGCAGGATCGGCGAGACAAACCGCCGGGTTGTCACCGCAACCATTCCCGTCGTTGGCGACCGCAGGCGTAGAGCCGATAAAGACGCCCGCGTCGAAGATATCGAATGAATCACCGTGCAGGAACGCGTCAGTGACAATCAAAGTCGCGGTTGTTCCGGCAGGTACAGCGAAGGTCCAGGGCGGCGCGGGCGCGAACTCGCTGTTGTTCGCCGAGCTTGCCACGCAGTCCAGAGCGTCTGGACTGGGATCGCCAGGGCCACCAGGAAAGGCTGGTGAACATCCGCGTGCCTTCACGCCCTCTGTCGTAAACGAAAATTCGTCCCAGATACCGGCGCTAATGACCGTTCCGAAGGCGGCCGAAGGAGCAAGCCCGTACAGTAACAACGTGATCCCGACCGCAAGGGCCTTTGAGGCCATGTCCGTCCCTCCCTGCCTCGATATTGGGGCGCGCTCTAACAGCACGCTATATTTCGAGAGGCAGTATTAATGTTAATCGAAAGAAGGCTCGCAGTCAATCGCAATCCTAGTTCCTTGGTCAGACATAGACTAATACGTTGGGATCCTCAGACGCTCGTTTGTCAGGAGGACAGTGAGTTTACCGAGATCCTGCGGACGAGCTGCGCCCCCCATTAGAGCGCCACTTCGCGCGCTTTCCGCTGACATCAGCCGATTACGGCGCGCTGTTCGAGCAGCTCCGCGCCAAGCACCACAACAAAGAGCGGGTCAAGATCCAGCTGGCGCCGGCCAACCTCCACTGGTGCTCGGACACGGCTCTCAAGATGCTGGCCGATCTTTCGGCACGCTACGAGGCGCCGATGCACATGCATCTCGTCGAAACCGCCTACCAGAAGGAATATGCGCGCCGTCGCGGCGGCGGCACCGCACTCGATCACATCGACCGCTTTGGTTTTCTCGGGCCGAGCCTGACCTTAGGCCACGGGGTGTGGCTCAACGAGGCCGATCTCGACCGGGTTGCCGCGACCGGGACCCACATCTGCCACAACTGCAGCTCGAATTTCCGGCTACGCAGCGGCGTCGCGCCACTCAACGCCTTCGAAAAGCGCGGCATCAACACCGCGATCGGGCTCGATGAAGCCGGGATCAATGACGACCGCGACATGCTGCAGGAGATGCGCATGGTATTGCGCGCTCACCGGGTTCCAGGGATGGAGGACGAGGACGTCCCGAGCCCGGGCCAGGTATTGCGCATGGCGACGACAGGCGGTGCCGCGACCACACCCTATACCAGCCACATCGGCACCATCGCGGTCGGCAAGGCCGCCGATCTCGTGCTGATCGATTGGGACAAGCTCTCCTACCCCTATCTCGATCCGGAGAGCCCGGTTCTCACGCCGTCCTCCAGCGGGCAAAGAGCGACGGTGTCGACCTCGTCATGGTGGCGGGCGAGGTCGTCTATGAAGGAGGGCATTTCACCCGGGTCGACCGCGACTCAGCATTGCGCGAATTGCACGCATCGCTGCAGCGTGCGCTCGCTGACGACGAAATCGAGCGGCGGCAGCTGTCCAAGGCGCTCTTACCCCACGTTCGGCGTTTCTACGCCGGCTATTTCGATCCCCAGGCTCACGACCCCTACTACCGCCCGAGCTCACGAGTTTGAGGCATACGACAGCGCAACAGATCGACTGATGCGATGTGATCCCGCAGGCGTCGTGACCAATCCCTTCCCAGATTTACTCGCAAGAGGATCACGAGTACTTAAATTACCAAAAACTCTTGACCAATTATTTCGAAAAAGTTGTCGTGGAAAGCCCTACAAATTTGTCGTAGGTAGCCTTATGCGACAACGCCGACTTGCGGCGAGCCGTAACGATACGACTTATAGAAAATCGGCCAGCTCTCATACGTGTTCCTGTTGTTCGTGATTTCTAAGGGAAGGAAGTAGTAGATGCACCCGGATATTGTCGTACCGACTGCTATAGAGGCGGTCATACGTAATTACGATAGCACTGAGCTATCGTTCACGGCTCTCGATGTACAACAGGCGATAGGTACGGCACGGAGTTCTCTGCAAAACCCTAGCGAGGCAGAAAACTTAGGCGCATGGGTTGAGACTCTGGCGTTCTCGCTTACAGACGGTAGGGACTACGCAGGCGCAAGCCCGTGGGGCACATTTTTTTGTCCGATGGGCTCCGGAACTGACGAAGATGGGCAAGTTCGTTATTTTCCAGATATTGCTGGTGCTGACGCTCGGGTGATTACTCATTGGAGCAATCGGGCGAAGACAATCAGCCACCCAGTACTCAAAGCTCGATACGCCGATTTAGTGTGGGACATGTGCACCGTCATTTACGGAACGCGCCGCGATCCGGAAATGGCCCGTCTTGCCATTGATGCCTATCTCGCATCCGTTGCTAAATTAAACGAGCTTCACGACAGGTTTACGACCATACTTCGTGCGCTTGACCTCGCGTCGCTTATTCGAGACAGGGAAAGAGTCGAACTCGCCCGAGCCGCGTTGCTTCAACTCCATCGGGAGGCGATGGACAGACGGGAGGGGCTATGGTGGTTTGCGTTTGATCGCCTGATCGCCGACAAAAACGTGGGTGTAACTGAAGAGGAGAGACAAAAACTTATCGCTGACCTAGAAGAGCTAGTTATATATTTCGGAGATACCTCTACTCCTAAAAGTTTCAACCCGCACGCACTCCAAGATGCTGCCAAGCGACTCGTCAGGCATTATACACGCCTTGACCGGTCCAGTGATGTAAAGAGGCTCCATGAAGCCGTCGCGCGCGCCTTTGAGCATTTCGCGGGCTTAGGAAATGCTATGCTTGCGTCGGCAGTACTGCAAACGGCTGTTAATGCATACCGCGACGCCGGGTTGTCAGAGGAGAGCAAACGTGCCCGGATTCAGATGCAAGAAAAGATCGGTCAGGCGCGCGAAAACATCGGAACAATAGAGAGCGAGATCAGAATCCTTCGCGAAGATATGGAAGAATTTCTCAAAGCTATCGCGGCGGGTGATCTTGGTTCGACGTTTGTTCGGATCGCGGCTAATTTCTTACCTAAGCGGCATCTGCTTGAGGAAGCGGTCCAAAAATCTATGGAACACACGCCGCTAATGGCCCTAATGCCACACATGATCATAGCCGGTGACCATGTCGCGGCGAAAGTTGGCTCGGTGCCGGATGATCCGTTAGGTCGCCTCGTTGAGCAAACAAGGATGGATCTCGGATTTTCGGGAATTTGGCTGCAAGGGGCTTTGCAGCAGACCATCGACACTCATGAGGCAACACCCGAGCACTTCGTGAGCTGGGCTAATCGGCTGGGCCTCTTCGACGATCTGACGTTTCTCCTAGAGGGCGTCCGTGCATGGTTCGCAAGTGACCTCATAAAGGCGGTGCATGTGTTGGTTCCTCAGGTGGAGAAAGGCCTACGTAACATTACCGCTCAGCTCGGCAAGCCAGTGACAAAGTCGCATCCGAGTATTGCAGGTGTCAGTGTTACCATAAACATGGGCGACATTCTTTATTCGAAGGAGTTGGCGGAGCTCCTAGGGCCAGACCTAACGTTATACTTTCTAGCGCTTTATGCGGACCCGCGTGGAATGAACTTGCGCAACTGCGTGGCGCATGGACAACTCGAATCCGTCACTAGCTCTTTGGTCCAATTGATAATTCATACTTTGCTGGTTTTTGGTGTCTGGAAAGAACTAGCGGAAAGGCAACGATAACCCGCACCTGGCGACGGTTGCAGCTCCGTCCGCAATCTGCGACACGCTCATTGCGCGAGTTGCACGCATCACTGCAGCGTGCGCTCGCTGACGATGAGGTCGAGCGGCAGGCATTGTCAAAGGCGCTTCTCCCTTATGTCCGGCGTTTCTACGCAGGCTATTTCGATCCGGACGTCCACGTGCCCTATTACCGTCCGAGCTCACGAACCTGAGGCGTGCAACCCGTCAGGCGGATCGACCGAGCCAAGACATCCGCCGGGTCATCGCGACCGACCTGATCCTCGATGTCACTTGCTAGCGGCCTCGCGATCGAGACGCTCTGGAAGTTGCGATCGAAGCCTGAGCGCATGCGTGGCCGTTGATCCAGATCAATGCGCAGGATCGCGATTTTGGATCTGATTCATTTTTTGATGCAGAGATCGGCATGCCTGCTTCTTTGGCGTTACACCGGCCGTGCGATCCCACCAACGAGCCAATTTATATCGTCGATGACAACGAATGGCTCGCCGAGTCGCTGAAGGTGTTGCTCGAAACCTTCGGATTTGACGTGCGGTCGTGCGGCTCGGGACCCGAATTCCTCGCCGATTGTCATCACCGGACGGCGGCATGCCTGATCATCGACCAGCACATGCCGGGTATGACCGGGCTCGAGCTCGTCGCCCACCTGCAGCGGGAAGGGGTTCGCCGCCCGACGATTCTGATCTCGGGCCAGCTCGACACATGGACAGCGGCACGGGCCGCAAGGCTCGGCGTGACGAGAGTCGTAGAAAAGCCCTTCGAGCCCGACCGTCTGGTTGATCTTATTCGCACAGCCGTGTTGGAGCGCAATTGATGCCCGCTTTGGATCGAATCCGAACAGGAGAGACCGGCGTTGCGAGTCGCCGCCGCGGACATCGCCGACATACGACCGTCGAAGAGTGAATTGCTCTGTCCCCATAACCGACCGCGACCCCGCCGGCTGAGGCTAACTCAAAGCGTCGCCAGATAGGCAGTCACCTCACTGATTTGCTCAGCAGTCAGATCTTTCGAATTCTCGTGCATAATCTCGTTGGCGCGCGCCATAGACGCAAATGCTTCCAGCTGACGGGCGAGATAGGCTTGGTGCTGTCCGGCCAGACGCGGAATCGGACCGTTGCCCTCTGCCTTCTCGCCGTGACAGCTCATGCAGCCGGGCACACTCTCGGAAGGAATCCCTTGGGTGAATATCTTCTCGCCGCCGGCTGTTTCTGGTGAAGCGCTCGGTTTTCCGGCGACCGGGGCTTGGGAAGCATAGTAGGTGGCAATGGCATCGATGTTTTGATCGCTTAATTGTGCGGCCATGCCCCACATATAGGTCTGAGCGTGTGGGTCGGCGCGCGTCTTGTCGCGAAAAGCCTGGAGCTGCGCGACGAGGTAATCCTTCTGCTGAGCGGCAAGGCGCGGGAAGGTTGGGGAGATGCTGCGGCCGTCCGGACCGTGACACGACGAGCAGACGTGCACCGTACCGGCTACTGTCGGGTCGCCGCTGCTGCTTTCGGGCCGTGCACCGCCGCACGCGGCGACGGTGAGCGCCACCAATCCAAGCGCAGCCGGGATTGAGAGGATTCGCCGCCATGCCTTGCTGTCACGCATATCTTTCTCCACGCCTTAGCGCCTGGCGGCGGCCCGTCAGAATGCAATCCAGGCAAAGGCGAAGATTGTGTTGTTGTCCCCGGCGTTGCGGCCGGCACCGTCGTAATTTGAGGCGGCACCGTTGAACTTGTTGTAATGCACATATTGCAGCCCGAACTTCACATTGAGCCACGGCCAGAAGTCCGGGCCGCCATAATTGAATGGAATGTAGTTGAGCTCGAGGGTCCAACCGTTTGAGTTGGGGCTGTTAACGGCCGAGATCGGGCCGTAGAGCAGCGGGTCGCCGCTGCCCTTGACATTAAAATAGCCTGCAGTCGCGCCAATCGCTTGATCGTAGTAATAGGTGGCCTTCGCATGCCAGGTACGCAGATTATTGTGCGAGTTGGTGGAAAGGCCGAGGGCTTGGCTTGCGGGTAAATTCTGGTTCTCGGTGATGAAGCGCGCTTGCACCGAGAAGCTGTCGCGGGCGCCGAGGAACTGATACTGCGTATCGAAGCCGACATCCGTCAGGTGATCAGTGCCCATCCCAGTCATTCGATCGGGTATCAAGTTGGTCGCCAGCCCAAAGGTGCCGAATTCCCAGGTGTTCCGTCCCCACGCCGGTTCTATGGCAAGCCGCCAAGAGGGGGCGATTCCCTGAAAGGCACTGGTTCCCTCCGGTTCTATGCCGAGCGTGGTGTTGGTTCGCGCTGACAATGTGCCGTACCCGCCGATCTCGGCATAGACGAGCCGGTTCCAGTAGATATAGGGGTTGAGGCCGATGACCTGCTGCGCGAAAGTACCCTCGATCAACGTCATGGCGCCCGGAGCCGGCGCGAGCTCGGAAGCGAGATAGGGGTAGCCCCAGGCCGGTGTCGAGTTCCAGACGTCGTTCACCGTCGGGTTGTTGTTGGCGCTAACACCAAAGACAGCTTCGCTACCGAGCAGCTCGGATGGCGTGGCGTAGCGGAGGTCGATGTTGTCCCAATGGATCCTATTGGAAACGTTGCCGTAAGTCACTTGTGAGAAGGTGCCGAGACCGTCGAAGATCTTGCCGCCATAGAAAAGGCTTCCGGTGAAAGCGAAGTCGTTGTTGAAACCAAAACCCGGCACGAGCCCGCCGTCTATACCCTTCCGGACATTGGTAAAAGTCGGGATCGCCATGGCGGCGATCGGCGGAAGGTCGGACGTGCCGCCGGTCCAAGTATAACCGTTGAGCTTGAACTGGCGGCCGTAAGGCGTAAGTTCGGGAAAGCCGTTGTGGCAGGCGGCGCATTGCTGACGGGTTTGTCTGGCATAGCTCGGCAAAGCTTGCACCGGCCTGACGCTGCCGAACGAAACCGTAGCGACCGCGCCAAACGCCACCGCGGCGAGTACAGCGTACGCGGCAGCGCTCATTTTTGATGCTACCTTGGGTGCGCGTCCCCCGCCCGACATCTCCAGCCCACTCCGTACGCGTCCGAATGGAACTACATAGCGGCTGGACAAACTCAACATTGATCTGGATCAAATCTCGCGGCCCTGGTTCACGTCACATTGACGGCGTGGCGCAGCGCGGCGGCAGACGAGTGCCGCGTAAGTCGGAGAAAGGCGCGATGAAGCTGTCGTGGATCTTGAGCGGAGCGATGGTTCTGCTCTCGTTGACCGTAGTCGCGCATGCCCAGGGTCTGGGCGACGCTCAACGCGGGGCGCAGGTATTCGCTCAATGCAAGGTCTGCCATAGTCTCGAAGCCGGAAAGAACATGATTGGCCCGAGCCTGCGTGGGCTCATCGGGCGCAAGGCCGGCAGCGTGCCCGGCTACGCCTACTCGTCGGCGATGAAGAACGCTAATGTCACCTGGAACGACGACACACTCAGCAAGTACCTGTCCGACCCCAAGGCTTTCATTCCGGGCGACAAAATGGTGTTCACCGGCATCAAGGACCCGACCAGGGTGGGAGACCTGCTTGCCTATCTAAATCAAGCGACCAAGTGAGACTCCGCCATAGCCGCGCGACGCTGCCTGACTTTGTCAAAGGCGCTCTTGCCGCATGTCCGGCGTTTCTACGCCGGCTATTTCGATCCCGAGGCCCACGGCCGTTACTACCGACCGAGCTCAAGGATCTGAGGCGCCCAATCGCTGCGCGGCGGCTAGATCAGTCACGCTATGTCTTTTGTAAGGTAAAGCCGCCGCGGCGGCTTCGATCCCCACCACACATTTCCACTTAGGAATGACATGTTTGATTAGGCCGATGTCCATCGGCCTAATTGGTTCGCTGGAACACCGGGTGAAGCGAGCAGTTTCAATGATGTTGCCACGGCCGCACGACTTGGAAATTAATACGTGGTATGGTGGTAGATCGTCGACACGTGGGACACGTCAGCACATTGAGTTTCTCAATGAAAACTTCCGGAAAAGACTGGACTCATATCGACAGGCGCAGCGTGCTGTGGGGCCTCGGCAATACCGTCGCGGCTCTATCGCTTAGCGGCTGCAGCCTGCATCCATCGGGTAGCATTTCCTCAGGCACACCACCAGGCGGCTCGGTGCCCCTGGCGGTGGACGCCCATTGTCATGTGTTCAATGGCAGGGATCTTCCCGTTTACGGCTTCCTTGATCACACCGCCATTCAGAATCCCTTCCTGCAGAAAATTGCCGCTCCGCTGGTGCTCATGATTTCGGATTCGGTCGAGTCCCTGGCCAAAACCTACACTCAAGAATTGGAAGCGTTGCGACATATCCTCAGCGACCCCACTGCGAGCCCTCGGTATGTCTCGCAGCCCGACGAGTTCACAAAGTTTGTCTCCTTTACGGTAAGCAGGTTCATTGAGCATCGCACGTCCTTCGGTGGCCGGGCATCTCTTGGAGACCCCAGGACAGAAGAGAATGACCGCTTCATTGTTCACCTCCACCGCAGCTTCGGTCTTATCCCACAGGCGATCGACAAGTCAGAAGTTCAGAGGTTCATGATGAGCAAGCAACAGGATCTCACGGCACAAATAGTAAAGCCGCTCGATTTGAGTCTGGACATCGCCTATGTTCGACAGTTTTTTCGCTGGGCTTACGAATTGACGCAGTATCGCTTTCAAATCGCTAATGCTCTTACCGCACTCTTCGGCGATCCCGAAACGAAATTGCGGTTCCTCGCACCCGCAATTATCGACCTCCATTATTGGATGGCTGACCCGAATTTCGACCAGGAGCCAACATCCATTTTACAACAGGCCGAGCTGATGGGTCTCATTTCGCTCGTGCAGCCGGCCGGCAGGATGATCCACGGGTTTGTCGCCTTCGATCCCTGGCGCTACTTGGATGATCTTCAGCGTGGTCGGCGCCCCAACGCACTCGATGTCTTCAAGATGGCGGTTGAGAAGTACGGCTTTATTGGCGTGAAGCTGTATCCCGCCATGGGGTTCAAGCCAATGAATAACGCGGTTCTTGGCGACAATGATTTTCCTGCCGGGCTGCGGGCACTCGGCCCAAAGGTCGGTGTGAAGTTGGACGAAGCGCTTGCTGAAGTCTATTTGTATTGCGCGCAGCACGACGTCCCGATCATGGCACATTGCGCCGAGACGAACGGCGCAATGCCCCAGTATTCGCTCCGCGCCTCACCGCATTTCTGGGTTCCCGTGCTCGAGAAGTACAAGAACCTTCGACTCAACCTTGGACATTTTGGCGGTATATGGGCGTTTTACGGCGCAGATCCGATTTGTACAACCAAAGAGCATTCTACGACCGGAGAGCATTGGACCTGTGTCATCGCAGCCATGCTGGCGCGATATCCGAACCTCTACGCCGATGTCGGCGATTTCGCCCAGGTGCTGGATCGAACGAATGAGGAGGCCTCAGAGGACCAGCAAGTGTTCGCCAACCTGAAGAAATTGACCGAATCGGACCCACTGCTGACCTCGCGAATGATGTATGGCAGCGATTGGGTCGCCTTGGATTATGAACCGGGAAATCAAAAGTACTACAGCATGATGCGGCAAAAATTCGCCGACCAGTTCGGGACAGAAAAGACGGTGGGGCTTCTCGGGGGAAATGCTGCCAACTTTCTCGGCCTCGGCCCTGGGCAGGCTACGCGGCAACGGCTGACAGCCTTCTATCATGACAACAGACGACAGCCGCCCGATCTCGGTGCGGTACCGTCCACTTAGCATACGCCGGCTATTTCGATCCCGAGGCTGCACGAGCTCAAGGATCTGAAGCGTCGAACTCGGGGCCTTTTCTGTGTCCTAGTGCCGGAAACAGCCCGCTCAGTTCCGTCACGCCAGCGGAGCGCGCACCCATACCCCCGTGGCGCAATCCCTCATTTGCCGCGGAGCTAAGATGGCGACTACACTTAGCTTGATGAGTTAGTCAGAAAAGCAAACCGTTGGGATTGGTACCTCTACTGGCGAGCAGTGATCTCGAAAAGTAGCACTGCGCGGGCAACGTAGCGGTCGTAATCCTCGGTGTGCTCCGGCACTGAGTGCTGCACCCGCACCATCCAAATGCCCGGCTGCGTAATCTTGACCTTTGCCGTGCCGTCCTTGTGGCCCTCAGTATAATAAGCATACGTATTCTCCTCCTTTGAAAATCCGTCATAGGTCGCATAGACGCTCGTGGTTAGCGGCTGCCCCTTGAACAAGACCTTGACGCTCAATTCGTCGCCCGGCTTGACCGTTGCCGGATTTGTCAACGGCACGATTTCCAGCGCATCGCCAATAGCTGTCGAAAAACCGTTGTCGCCCGGGGTGACGTTGACCAGCGCCTTGGCAAAATTTCTCGATTTTGTATGGATTGGATACGCTGGTGCCCCTCTTGGTCACCTGTTTCAGCCCGTCGGGGGTGGTCGCCAATATTTGCGGAAGCCGCGCACCGGTCACGATGAACGTGCCACTCGAAGGGGCGGTCATGACGCCTTCATACGCCAATGTCTTCTCATTCGGCTTGACGGCGATGTCGGCGCGTTTACCTGATGCGTAAAGACCGACCTTTACGTCCTTTGCAGCTTCAAGTTCCTGGCTGATCAAAAAAACGTGGGTGGACAGACCGGCGACCTGGATCTCGGCGCCAGCCGAGACTGTCATAGCGGCGGGTTCGACGATGAATTCATGCGCATGGGCTATACCCGACACACCCATAGCGACCGTCAGAGCGAGACCTCTCCAGTATCCGCTCACCATGTGTTTACCCCTTGTGTCAGAAATCTCTCCGAGAGGATCGACCCATGCGGTCTCTCCTTTCTTGCGTTTCCTGGTCGCCTTGCGGCTCGGATGGCCTGTTTCCGGGAACAGAATCCGGCCTCCCCCTGACGTGTGACATGCACATCACCCGCCACGTCAACCTCATAGAGGAGCTGGCTGGGCTACGACAATGTCTGTCTGTTGTACACTACACCTCGGAGTGATCGTCGGCGCCGCAGCGCTGACGACGTCGTGTCAGAGATCGACCCGCACTGATTGCAGAAAGCATCTCGGCGTTCAGGTCCGCGCACCGCTTCTCGTAAAATGATATTCTGAGCCTCTGAGAGGCTCCTAGTGATCTCGATAATCATCCCGACCCTAGACGAGGAACGTTCGCTGCCGGTGTTGCTCAACGCGATTGGTCAACAAACGGCCGCCCACGAGGTCATCGTCGTGGATGGTGGCAGCCAGGACCGGACGCTCGAAGTTGCGCACAATCATGGCGTGCGAACCCTTATCTCTCGCCCCTGTCGCGGCGCCGGGATCGCTACTGGCGCCGAAGCGTCTTGCGGCGATGTATTGTTCTTCCCTTCATGCCGACAGCAGGTTGCCTCCCGGAGCACTCGAGCGGATCAACGAAGCGCTCTCGACGGATGAAAACGTCATCGGGGGAAATTTCCGCGTCGTCTTCGACGGCGACACAGCCTTCAGCAGAAGGCTCACTGGGTTCTGCGCGTGGATCCGGTTGCTTGGGTTCTATTATGGCGACTCCGGGATCTTCGTCCGCCGTTCGGTCTACCAAGCTCTCGGCGGATTTCGTCCTATACCGATGATGGAGGATTGGGACTTTGTGCGCCGCCTCGAGCGGTTTGGACGGACTTGCTGCATCAAGAACCCGCCTCTTGTCACATCATCACGGCGCTTCGAAGGGCGGCGCCCTCTGGAGATCCTCTGCGGGTTGGTCACAATTCACGCGTTGTTTTGGCTCGGGGTATCACCTGACCGCCTCGTTGAAGTCTATCGGTCACAGGTGCCGCCACGGCAAATCCGGGAGCCCCGGGTTTAGTTGCGGCACCGTGGTCCCGTCGGTTCAGGCCACCGTCCCTATGACATCTCTTAACCATAACTTGTCTCTTGAGGATCGTATCAATCTAAAGTACGTAGATAATCAAATAGACTGACCTCCGACATAAGCCGGGCCAAACCCGGTGAAAAGGGACGATAGCGGAACAGGGGCTTCGGAATATTGCGCGAGGAGACGTTTAACGGTCGAAGGAAAGACCGCTGGGGAGACCCGCGCGCGGCGCGTCTGCGGCCTGCCGCCCTGGTGCGGCTTCCATTCCGGTACCAGCCGTGGCGGCCGAGGCACATCCGCCTCGTTTTTCGGGACCTGGCTGGCCGATTGGAGAGGGCTGCACACGACGACAAGACCCATCTCGCTGCGGCGCTCGACTGGCTATGCCTTGCACAGGACGCACGCGAAGGGCTATCCGACGCGGGCGGCGTATCGGCCGGCTGGAGCTTCGAGGATGGCTGGCTGCCCGGATACCCCGAAACGACCGGATATATCATCGAAACCTTTATCGACGCCGCCGAAACTTTAGAACGCCCCGATCTCATCGGCCGTGCAAACCGCATGATCGATTGGGAGCTCTCCCTCCAGCACGCGGATGGCGCTTTTCCCGGACATTACGGCGAACCCGGCAGCCAGCCCGTCATCTTCAATACCGGCCAGATCATTCATGGGCTGTTGGCCGGATATTTGCGATTTGGCCGGCAGGAATGCCTCGCCGCTGCGGTGCGCGCCAGCCTTTGGCTCGTCGAAAAGCAGGATGCCGATGGGTGTTGGCGGCGCAGCCAACATAACGACATACCCCATACATATGATACACGAGCGAGCTGGGCTCTTCTTCGTACCGGCTTGGTCACACAGGAGCCAGTGCTTCAGAGAGCGGCCGTGCGCCAGTTGGATTGGGGGTTGCGGCAGCAGGAGCATGATGGTTGGTTTGCCAGTAATGCCTTCACGCGCGACGCCGCGCCCTTTACACACACGATTGCCTACGCGATTAGCGGGTTTTTAGAAAGTGGACTCCTCCTCGGGGAGGAGCGGTACCTTTGCGCGGCGCGAAAGGCCGCCCAAGCACTCGCCAAAGTCCAGCGCAGTGACGGCTGGCTTGCCGGTACCTATAGTCGAAATTGGACGCCGCGAGCCTCATATTGCTGTCTCACTGGCGTTGCCCAAATGGCTATCAATTGGGCGGTTCTGGCTGTCAGCTGCGGGGAGATCGAGTTCACGCACCACGCGCGCCTCGCCCTTGCCTATCTCAAGGAGCATCACCGCGTCGCGGCGCGGGATGCCATAATACGCGGCGGCGTGGCCGGCTCCTATCCGATCTGGGGTGGTTATGAGAGATTCTGCTATCCCGCCTGGGCGGTCAAATTCTTTGCCGACGCGGTAATGTCGGTCGGGCGCATTGCGACATGAGCGACTTGACGGTGCTGATCCTCTGCGGCCGCTCGCCTCGCCACCTATACGTCGCCAACCGTCTGTGCAAAGCTGCGATACCACTCGCCATCGTTCAGGAGACCGGAAGAGAATGGACTGTTCAGAAAGCGTCAAGGGCGTTACGGCCTGCCAATGTCTGGAGCAAGGTTTCGCGGAGAATCCGGGACCGCAGGCGTGATCGAGGCGACGAGGCCAAATTCTTTTTCGGCACTGAAGAACCTGCTCTGACCCGGCCGGAGCTCGTCGCCCTAGTTCCCTGCATCAATCATCCCAAGGTGAGCGCGCTCGCCGACCGACTGAAGCCAGACGTCATTGCCGTATTCGGGACCGGGCTCATCCGCGGGCCGCTGCTCGCGGCCGGACGGCTAGGTATCATTAATCTGCACGGCGGATTATCGCCGCGCTACCGCGGTTCCGACTGCTCCTTCTGGACGCTATACAACGGCGAGCCCAACCAGGTCGGATGCACGCTGCATTTTATCGACCCCGGCATCGATACCGGCAATCTCATCGCGCATATCTGTCCCGAAGTATCCGAGAACGACGATGAATTAACCCTGTTTTGGCGCGGAGTGCGGGACAGCGCCGAGATTTATGCTCAGTGTCTGGAGCGGCTCGGGCGAGGCGAAACACTGGGCCAGAGGCAGAACGAACGGGGCCACCTGTATCTTTTCAAGCACCGAACTTGGCGGCACGAGCGGGAGCTTCGGACGAAGCTGCGAGGCGGTTTGCTGG
>Ga0310912_10000179_pt1 | contig 29129 bp, 26 predicted proteins | sample GREbulkMGOX080_FD_203443 | JGI IMG/M metagenome (GOLD analysis project Ga0310912, IMG submission 203443) | Lab enrichment of tropical soil microbial communities from Luquillo Experimental Forest, Puerto Rico - GRE.bulkMG.OX080 | ecosystem: Environmental > Terrestrial > Soil > Tropical forest >...
TCTGTCGCGATGCGGATGACCGAACGGATCTGCTCGATCGTGCCGGGCTTGAACACCACGTGGGTGATGCCGACCTCGCCCAGCTCGTCGATCAGCTCGACGGCATCCTCGAGGTCCGGGATGCCGGCGCTGACCACCAGGCCGTCGATCGCCGCGCCGGACTGGCGGGCCTTCTGCACCAGCCGCTTGCCACCGACCTGGAGCTTCCACAGGTACGGGTCGAGGAACAGCGCGTTGAACTGATAGGTCCGGCCGGTCTCGAGCAGGCCGGACACCTCCGCGATGCGGTCAGCGAAGATTTCCTCGGTGACCTGCCCGCCGCCGGCCAGCTCGGCCCAGTGCCCGGCATTGGCCGCGGCGGCGACGATCTTGGCGTCGACGGTGGTCGGGGTCATGCCCGCGAGCAGGATCGGCGACCGTCCGGTCAGCCGGGTGAACTTCGTCGAGAGCTTGACGTTGCCGTCCGGGAGGCGAACCACGGTCGGGGCGTAGGTCGACCAGGCCCGGGCCACCTCGGGAACGGCCCCGACGGTAAAGAGGTTGCGCTGACCGCCCCGGGTCGCCGCGGGCACGATGCCGACGCCGAGTCCGCGGATCACCGGCGCGGTCAGCCGGGTCAGAATGTCGCCCGGACCCAGATCGAGAATCCACCGGGCTCCGGCGTTGTTAACCCGGGTGATCTCGTCGACCCAATCGACGCCGCTCACCAGGATCGCCTCGGTCAGCTCGCGCGCCGATGCGACGTTGAGGCCCACCTTCGCGGCCCAGCCCGCGACGATCTCGATGCCGTCGGCCAGCCGCGGCGTGTGGAAGCCCACCTCCACCCGCACCGGGTCGAAGACCGGGGCGAAGACGTCGCCGCCGCGGATCTTGTTCTTGCGGTCGGCCTCTTCTTTCTCGGAGATCTGCCGGCAATACAGTTCGAAGCGCGAGAGCTGCTCGGGGGTGCCGGTGATGACGACCGACCGCCGGCCGTTGCGGATGGACAGCACCGGGGGCAGCACGGTGCGGACATCCTGCGCGAACTCGTCGAGCAACCGGCGAATGCGCTCGGGGTCGGCGTTGGTAACCGACACCATCGGGGGGCGGTCGCCGAGGATGGAGATGCCGCGCCTGCGGGCCACCAGCGTCCCGGCGGCACCGATCAGCTGGGCCAAAGCCAGCAGTTCGACGTCGCGGGCGCCCGCGGCCTTGAACGCCTCGACGGCGAGCACACCTTGCGAATGCCCGGCGACGGCGACCGGCGGCGTCCCGTTGAGGTCCATGCCCTGCCGGGCCAGGGCGCGCACGGCGGCGATCTGGGTGAGCAGCACGCCGGGTATCGAGACCGCCGCCGACGTGAGGTGCTTGTCTGACGGGACCGGATCCTCGGCCGCCAGCGCGCGCACCCAATTCAGCGGCTCGAAACCGATCGGACGCACCACGACCAGCTCTTTTGCCACCGGCTCGAGCAGCAGTTCCACCTCACCGACCAGCGTGGCCAAGTCCGATTCGACCCCGGCCGACGACACCAGTTCCTCGAGGGTCTCCAGCCAGGCGCTGCCCTGGCCGCCGAACGCAACGGCGTACGGCTCGCCGGCCGTAAGACGGTCGACCAGAGCATGGGTGCTGAGGGGGCTGTTGGCGTCAGCGGACACCCGGTCGTGCTCGTGGATCGTCACCTTGTGTATCTCCCTGTATGCGTCTTTACGTATCGGTTCGTTCTGCCGTTCACCACCGGCGGATGGGACCTGATCGGTTCCGTTCGATTCCGCGTCGAATCGCAGCCGCTAAACGGCTGGCCGGTGTGTTGTCAGCGGACCGCCCAATCGGTCGAGCGGGGCGGCGGACAGCATCGGCTCTACTAAGAGTGTCATAAGGATGAGTGCCCTTTTTGCATGCTGAGCAGTTACTGGTGAGTACTACGGACGAGTAACCGTGTCGTGGGTAACACCGTGTTTAACCGCGGCTGCGGGTGTGGCGGACAAACGTCCTGCATGCAGGTGGTTACGGTCGAGTAGCTATAACGGCGCTGATCACGGTAGTTTTGTTATCAAATCGTTATGTTAAAAAGTCGCTAACTTTCCGTACTCCTGACGCCACGTCAGTCGGGTCGGCGGCACGGCAAAATGAGCGAACGAGTGTTTGCTGGAGCTTGGGGCCGTCGGGGCTCGACGCGCTTTAGGCCCACTGCCCGAATTGGGGCTTGACGATCTCGTTGATGTCCACCCCGACCCCACCGACGCTGCGTTTGTCGATCTCGACCTGGTGCAAGCTCGCGGCGGGATGGGTGAACCCCTTCGGCGAGCCCCAGTTGTGCTGCCAGAAATAGGAGCCCAAGCCGTCGTGCAGCGCCCAGTCGATGGTCTTTGAATTGGCGTATACGCCGGTGCGCTGGTGTCCGACCACCGACTCCCAGGATCGCAGATACGGAGCCACCTGCTCTTTGTACTGGTCGTATGACGGGTCGTCGTCGATCGACGCGTAGATCGGGGCGCTGGCCGGACCGCCGGCGGCGGCGTGCAACTGCATCCCGCGCTGCGCGTGTTCGAGGCCCGCGCGGGACCCGCCCAGCCAGTCGGCGGTGCTGCCCTTGCCGTACTGGTAGCACGACACGATTTTGAGCCCGTTGCTGCTCAGATCGCGCGCTTCGGTGACCTGGATCGGCTTGCCCAGCATCCAACTGCCACCGGGCCGACGATCGGACACGTACCGAATCGATCCCACCGCCCCGGCGGCCCTGATCTGGCTGGCGGGGATGACTCCGGCCGCATAGTCCAGCAGAGTGCCCAGTGACGCCGACGCCGGTGCGGCGCCCAACGACGCCGCCGCAACGCCCAGCCCTAGCAAACCGGGGGTCGCGGCCGCGAATTTGAGCACGTCGCGCCGCGGGACAGACATATGCCACAGGGTACGACAAAAACACCAAATGACACACCGGCCACAATAGTCACATCTGCATCACAGTTGGGGCATCGCAGTTCCCGAGCCCTGGGGGCGTCACGCGTTATGGGATGCGGGCGCACCGTTTTCCTCGGCTGCCGTGAGGAGAATGTGGTGGACGAAGCCGAGCTTGGCCACCACCGGGAGGTTGAGCCGAAATGGGTAGAGCGCCTCCTTGCCCATCGCGTGGTTCACCCGGTTGAGCACTCCGGAGAGCACCTCCCAGTCGTGCATCATTACTGCGAAGTCGCCTTCGCCGTAGTGGACGCGCGGGTCGATGTCGGCGTCGAGGTCGAAGTGCACCCGGTCGGCGCGCAATATCAACCCGGAGTCGGCGACGGTGGCCAACGTTCCCGTGATGTGCAGGCAGTGCGCGAAGGTCTCCGCCCAGTCCTCCCAGGGGTGTGCGGTCGCGTAGTGCGAGATGTACTCGTCTTCCCAGTGATCTGGGACGTGTCCGGCGTAATAGTCCGCCAGGGCGGCCTCGTAGTCGCGGCGCTCGTCGCCGAAGAAGGAGCGGGCCTGGTCGATGAGTGTGCCGCTGGTGATCAAGATCATTTCGTAGTAGTGGCCGACCTCATGGCGCATGTGACCGAGCATGGTGCGGTAGGGCTCTTTGAGGATGATCCGCTGCCGTTCGCGGTACAGCTCGAGCGATTCAGCCAGATCGATGGTGATGACGCCGTTGACGTGCCCCATCGTCACCGGATGTCCGAGGGACTTGCTGGAAAGCAAATCGAATGCCAGCCCCTTCGGGTCTTCGTGAAAGGGCGTGATCGGCAAACCTAGGTCGAGCAGTTGAAAGATCAGGCGCCGCAGGGCTTTCAGAGTGCCGGGCAGCTCGCTTAGCGCCTCGGTGTCGTTTGCATCCGGTCCCGTCCGCACAAAGCCGTCGGCGAAGCAGACACCGGTCGGCGAGTCCTTCTCGACCAGCCAGTTGCAGCCTCGATCCCAGTGGGCGCACCGCACCCATTCGGCGTCGTCGATCATGGTGGACGCTCCCGCGGCGGGCGCGAGCGCCACCGACATCCAGGGCTTATGGAATGCCACTTCAGTCGCGCAGGCCACGCAGCATTGGTCTTCGAAGGCAACGGCGTAGCCGCAGTGCGGGCAGCGGAATGCGCGCATCGACGCTATCCCTCGTTGTCCTTGGCGGTGACGTATGTCCAGGGCCGTTGCGGACGGCTCTTCAGATAGCCCTTCTGCCAGTTCCACTGCGGGTGCTGGCGCAGGAATTCGTCGGCGTCGAACGGCGCACCGTCGGCCCGCCCGTACCGCGCCCACAGGTTCATCTCAGCGATGTCGGCGGCGCAGGCGACCTTCGCGTCGACGGAGCCGAAAGGCGTGAATGGCGTCAAACCACTGTCCTCACAAGGATCTTCGTCTGAATGCGCGCAGATTGTGCGCGCCGACGGGTGCGTGTAGTTGAGGTATGGATCGAAGGTGTCACCGATCATGCGCTTGCCGACCTCGACGTCGATCCGCCCGTCGAACTCCCCGAGCAATTGTTGCCAGCGCACCTGGCGGGCGCCGTTGGGCGTACGGACATCGCTGAACCCCGTCCCGAAGCATTCCAGGTTGCGGATCCGCGGGTCGGTCGGTGCATTGTCACCCCAGAAGTAGCCATCGGTCTTGCGCGCCAGGCTCTGATAAAGCAGACCCTCTTCGTAACGCGCGATCTCACCGGTCTTGATGTCGCCGATCAACCAGGAGTTGGCGTACCCGCCGTTGTTGTCGGCGTTCATGAGGCTGATCCAGTGGTCGATGTCGTTGGCGTACTGAGTTGCGACGCGGGCGCGGCAAAACTCCGGTGTCCGCGTCTCGTCGTACCCCTTGAAACCCTCGTACCCGCCGATGGTGGTTTCGGTGATCGCCAGACCGGCCGACGACAGCCAGAAGTCGCTCATGCTGGCGATCCATCCGGGCGCGGTCTGCATGACCATTCGGTTGCCGTCCTCGGGGGTCAGATCGAGGATCACATTCTCGAACTGGCCCTGCCAGAAGTCGCTGAAGCTGGTGTGACCCAGCACGATTGAACCGTCACCGGTCGCACTACCGGTCGCGATGAACGCGCTGCAGTGGTTGCCCTCGCCACCCGTCGGGGCAAGCGCGGTGTAGCGGCCCGAGTTCTTGGGCCACCAGTAACCGGTGAGCTCCATCCAGTCGTTGATCCCCAGCACGTCGTCGAACGTCGATGGAACTCCGGCCGCGGTCAAACCGGCTGCAACACCTTCGATTTCGGTACGAAATTCGGACGGGACCTTGGCGGCGTGCAGTTCGACGGCCTTGCCTACAAAGAAATCGTAGGTCATACCAATGTCCTGATAGGTCATCTCCCGGTAGACCGGGATCGACTCGGCATACTCGTCGGCGACGAGGTAGCCGTACTGGAAGCCGCGTTCGAACGGCGCGCCACATATCGAAACGTGCACCCATCCGTCGACATCGTGCCGCGAAGCCTTGGCGAGCCAACCCTGCTGCTCGTCGGTCAGCCTGGCGGGCGCGGTACGGGCGGGCGCCTCGCTGGGAGCCACCGGCGGTTGCACGTTGTGGGGCGGGGTGTCGGCGGGTCGTGCGGATGGGTGGGGTGCCACGATCACTCCTCACATTGCTTTACCGTGCATTTTCAGGGGTATCGAACAGGCCCAACTTCAGCCGGTTCACAACGTCTGCAACGGCGAACCAACCGCGCACACTGTTGCCCGCCGAATTCAATCTCGGCGAGTAGGCGGCCACCGCGAGTCGGCCGGGTACCACCGCCAACACGCCCCCGCCGACACCGCTCTTGGCGGGCACCCCGACCGTGTAGGCCCAGTCCCCGGACTGCGTATACATCCCCTCCATCACCATTTCAGCCAGCACGTAGCGGACGTTGGAGTCCGCCATGACTCGCGCGCCGGTGTGCGGATTGACCCCGCCGGCGGCCAACGTGGCGCCCATGGTCGCCAAGTCGGCGGTGTTCAGCATCGTCGAACACTGCTGGGTGTACACCGTGCAGGCTTCCATCGGATCGCAGAAAAGCGCTCCCGCGCTGTACATCAGCCAGGCGATGGCCTTGTTGTGGGCGTTGGTGGCCTGCTCGGAAGCGTTGATCTCCTCGCTGATGGAGAGCCGGCGCCCCGCGAATGCGCTCTGGCTATCCAGGATCTTGCGCCATCGGTCTTCGGGATCGGCGGCCCTTACGAAGCTGGTCGTCGCCATCGCGCCCGCGTTGACCAATGGCGACGTGGGCTTGTCGTGGTGCAGCTCGAGGGCCAGCACCGAATCGAACGCGCCGCCGGTCGGGTTCGCACCGAGCTTGGCACGCACCGCGCGATGGCCCCGCTCCTCGATCACCAACGCCAACGTGAATACCTTCGAAATCGACTCAATCGGAAACTCGTGATCGACGTCTCCGATCGCGGTGGTGTGGCCGTCGGGAGCCATCGCGCACAAAGCGAAAAGGCTCGGGTCCACTTCGGCGAGTGCGGGGATGTACGTCGCGGTGCGTCCACGGGAGTTATGCCGATGCTGCGAATAGGCATGTGCCACAGCGGAGTCGATAGCTGCCGTGTCCAGCGGACCGGTGGCCATGGCGCATCACTCCCAGCCCAAGGTCGGGCGAAGCGGTTGTGAACCGAGGCTCAGGTCGGTGGCGGGCGGGTGCCCCGCGCCGAAGAGGACCGTGTTCCGTTTGCTGTGCATCTCGCGAGAGCGAGCTTAACAGAGCGGATTTACGGCGGGCCGGCTCAAAAACTAACGGCCGCGCAATAATCATTGTCACTATTAACTTAGTAAAGTTACGCTCGGGACCACATTCGACTGCAGGGGCTTCCGATGGATCACGACCAGCTCATCGACCTGACCCGGCGCGCGTTGAAGTTGGCGCGCGACAAGACGACCGACCTCGCTCCTGCGCAGCACCGGGTCGAGGCGCGGGATTACACCTCGGTCGAGCGGCACAACCGGGACAGAGCCCTGGTGCTGGCCAGCCCCCAACTCGTCGGCTACGTCTCGGAGCTTGCCGATCCCGGTGCCTACTGCACCAAGACGGTGATGGGGCGATCCATCCTGCTGACCCGCACATCCGACGGTTCGGTCAAGGCGTTCGACAACGTCTGCCTGCACCGCCAGTCGCAGGTGGTGACGGGGTGCGGCAACGCGAAGCGGTTCAGTTGCCCGTACCACGCGTGGACCTACGACAACACCGGCCGGTTGGTCAGCGTGCCCGGCCGGGAGGGCTTCCCCGACGTGACCGTCAAGTCCGACGGTCTGACCGAACTTCCGGCCGTCGAGTTCGCCGGGTTCCTCTGGGTGACGCTGGATCCCGGTGCCACGCTGGACGTCGCCGCACACCTGGGACCGCTGGCCGACGAGCTCGATTCGTGGGGCATCGGACGGTGGTCTCCGCTGGGCGAGAAGGTCCTCGACTCCCCGATCAATTGGAAACTGGCGGTCGACACCTTCTCGGAGAACTACCATTTCGCCACCGTGCACCGACAGACCTTTGCGACCATCGCCCGCAGCAACTGCACGGTTTTCGACGCGTACGGACCCCATCACCGGTTGATCTTTCCGCTCAACGCGATCCTCGAACTGGACAGCGTTCCCGAAGAGCAGCGGGATCCGTTCCAGAACATGGTCGTGATCTACGCACTGTTCCCCAACATCGTGCTGTCGGTGACCATCGCCAATGGCGAGCTGTTCCGGATCTATCCGGGCGACCGACCGGGAAGGTCCATCACCGTGCACCAGAACTCGACACCGCTGGACATTTCCGAGGAGTCGGTGGCCGCCGGCGCTCGGGCCGTCTTCGAATATGCGCACGCCACCGTGCGCGACGAGGACTACCGGTTGGTCGAAAGCCTGCAGGCCAACCTCGAGTCGGGCGCGCGTGAGCACCTAATGTTCGGGCGCAACGAACCGGGACTGCAGCATCGCCACATCACCTGGGCCCAGGCATTGGCGGAGGTCCCCCAGAACTAACGGCCGCCGTTCGCGACACTGCAACCACGCACACGAGACGCCGCACAAAAACGTGTACGTGGTTTCAGTCTCGATGCGCGCTGTCGTCCGACAGCACGGCGATGAGGTCTTCGAGAATCGTTGCCAACAAGTCATTTTGGACGGGCGACACCTTTGTCAACAGCTCAACCGCCTCGCCGCGACGCCCGGCGGCGACCAGCGGCACCACCCGTTCCACCATCGCCTGAAGATCCGGGGCGGCAGGTTCGACGTTCGCGACGGTCGCGGCCAGCACCTCGACCAGCTCCCAATCCCGGTACAGCGCCAGCGAGCGCTCGTTGAACGCGAACCCGGTCACGGGTTTTCCCCAGAGCGTTCCGTGATAGCGATATGGACCTTCCATGTATTCGATCGGCAAGCCATGCGCCGGGGCTGCTACCAGCGGCTCCCCGATAATATCCAGTTGCATTGTGGCGCAGGTGATCCGGTGGCAATCCGGCATGTACCGGGCCGGAGCAGGCGGACGCACCAGCGGACGCACCGCGTTCGGCCACCGGACGTAACTGCTGACGGTGACCTCGAGGTCTTCGGCGCAGTCCGGCGGCATCGCCGGGTCGGGATAGCTCGTCGTCACTCCGGTAAAGGGCTGCAGCGCATTGCCGTTCGTGCGGTCGAACTGCCGCCAGATGCTCAAATCCACGCCGTTGTCGAAGTTGATGGTGCGCCATTCGTGAGACCGGGCCCGCGGATCTCCCCCGGTTCCCCCGCCGCCGGCATATTTCGGGAACCATTGCCGGTCGACATGCCCGCCGCTGCCGGAGACCTGCTCGACCGCATCGCCCCAGCGCAGGGTTCCCGTCATCGTCATTCCGGTCTGGAAGTACGAGTACGTGTCGCTTTGGCCGAAGCAGACGATCTTCCCGTTGTAGGTCGATGCACCCACCGGTGTCGGTGCGCGCGTTGGTGTTACGGCCAGGTCGAGCCGCATCCGCCGACCGGAGTGGTCCTCCCCCACCAGGCTGATCCGGTAGGTGTAGGGCAGCAGTTCTCCGTCTGCGTCACGGCAGGTGATCCACGACGCGGTGCCGGCGCCGCTGTGGTAGCCGATGTCGAGATGGCCGGAGGCCATGGCCAGCTTGCGCTGGGCTCCCGGTTCCAGGTTGGCCGGCGGCATGTCGTAATCCGTATACGTGCCGTAGTCGCCCGTATCCAGATCGAACAGGGCCAGTGTGTAGAAGTCGGCGACCACGGTGCCACCGGGCCGGTTCTTGTTGAAGATGGTCAGAAACGCAAATGACCGGTCGGTGTCGACGGCGTCGAGCTGACCGGCGATGAACCAGGTGTCCGACTCCTGGTCGGGATGTTCGCCTTCGGCGGCCGGGAAATCCAGCTGGGGATCACCGGGCACCAACCGGAACGGGTAACTGCGCCAATCACTTGTCATCTCATGGGTTCCTTGCCACGGCGCATCCTGCTTTTTTGGTTATGTTAGCGTCAATAGCGAAATTGCGGTCACGGTCCCATCCTGCCCAAACGCGCAACTCAGGAAGTGCCCCGATGACAGAGAATTCCGGCCATCGCTCCTATGACGAACTGTTCATCGGAGGGCAGTGGCGCAAACCCGCCAGTCCACAACAACTGGCGGTCATTTCGCCACACTCCGAAGAACCCATCGGCCACGTCCAGGTGGCCGGACCGGAGGACGTCGACGCCGCCGTCGCTGCCGCGCGGCGTGCGTTCGACCACGGCCCGTGGCCGCGGATGGCTCACGCGGATCGGATGGCCAAGGTCGAAGAGCTTGCCACGATCTACGCCGGCCACCTCGACGAGATGGCCGAACTGATCACGGACGAGATGGGATCCCCGCGTAGTTTCAGCCGGCTGGGCCAAGCACCGGCCGCGGCGTCGCTCATACACCTCGCGCTGGCAGCAGCCCGTGACTTCCCCTGGGCGGAACGCCGCCAGGGCGTGCTGGGCGAGGTACACCTGCGCAGGGCGCCGGTGGGGGTGGTCGGGGCGATCGTGCCATGGAACGTGCCGCAATTCCTGATCATGCCCAAGTTGATCCCGGCCCTGATCGCTGGGTGCACGGTCATTATCAAACCCGCACCCGAAACACCCTTGGACGCTTTGTGGTTGGCCGAGATGATTGAGGAGCTAAACCTGCCTGACGGGGTCGTTTCGGTGCTGCCCGGCGGACCCGAGATCGGCGAGGCGCTGGTGCGCCATCCCGGTGTGGACAAGATCGCGTTCACCGGTTCCAGTGCCGTGGGGCGCCGGATCGCGGCGTTGTGCGGCGAGCGGCTCAAGAGGGTGAGCCTGGAACTGGGCGGCAAGTCGGCGGCGATCATTCTCGACGACGCCGACATCGACAAGACGGTGGCCGGGCTGAAAACAGCCGGCCTGATGAACAACGGCCAGGCCTGCGTTGCACAGACCCGCATCCTGGCGAGCGAACGACGGCACGACGAGGTCGTCGACGCGCTGGCCGCGATGATGTCGAACCTGCGTGTCGGGGATCCCGCGGACGAGGCAACGGACATCGGACCTCTTGTCGCTCAACGGCAACAACGACGGGTGCAGGACTACATCCGGTCCGGGCAGCAGGAAGGCGCCCGCGTCGTCCTCGGTGGCGAGGACAGTCCGGCCGAGCGCGGCTGGTACGTGCGGCCAACGCTGTTCGCCGACGCCTCCAACGACATGCGCATCGCCCGAGAGGAAATCTTCGGCCCGGTCTTGACGGTGCTGCGCTACCGGGACGAGGAGGACGCGATCCGGATCGCCAACGAGAGCGACTACGGTCTGGCCGGTTCGGTGTGGACCGCCGACATCGCACACGGCCTGGAGGTCGCAGCGGGTGTTCGCACCGGCACCTACGGCATCAACATGTACACGCTCGACATCGGCGCTCCGTTCGGCGGCTTCAAGCAGTCGGGCATCGGGCGCGAGTTCGGCCCGGAGGGCCTGCACGAGTACGTCGAGCTTCAGACGACGGTATGCAAAGGGAAGTTTCCGCCCTTAGCCAATTGAAAGTGTTGGCGCTCAAGAAGATTCGGGCACCTGCAGGGTCAGCTCGACCGGGCAGCACAGGGTGCCGTGCTGGTTGAGCACGTCGATCTTGATGTCGACAAGGCAGCGCGGCGGATCCTCCGAGGTGTCCCGCCGCTTTGCCACCGCCCGGCCCCGGCCGATCATGGTGTCACCCGCATAGACCGAGCCGGCAAGTCGCAGGGACCGACGCACCACGCGACTGCTCGGGCCGGCCCACTCGGTCGCCACGCGGTCGGCGAACCCGGCGAGGTGCATGGTGTTCACGTAGATCGTCGGGTTGCCCTGGCTTTGGGCGTAGCCGGGATCGAAATGGCCGGCGAAATAGTCCCACGTCGCCCCGGCGTTCTCCACCACCCGCTGGTAGCTGATCTCGTCGACGACCTCGGGTAGCTCGACCGGAACCGTGATCTCGCTCCAGTCCAGGTCCTCACCGGTCACGAGGGCGCTCCCGGAGTGAACCGGAACAAGGTATTTCGGCAGGTGGCAACGACGGCCCCGTCTTGGCGGCGATAGGTCTCCAGCGTTTCGACGAAATGGCCGACCCCCAGCCGGGTCCGCTTTTCCGGCGACACCGACACCAGCTCCTCGACGACGGTGAGCAGATCGCCCTCGACGATGGGCTGAAGAAACTCAACATCGTTGGCCGCGTTGATGAATGTGGTGCCCGGCAACGGCACCCGCAGCGCCACCGATGCCACCGGCCGCCTGTCACTTCCTTGCTCCGCCGGCTCCCACGGCGGAGGTATCAGCCATCCCATCAACAAGGCCGGCGGGGCCAGCAGACCTCCCCACCTCTGCCGGGCGAACTCGGCATCCCAATACGAACGGTTACCGTCGTGAACCATCGCGGCGAACAATTGGATGCGCGCGCCGCTGACCGGGTTCGGCGCGGTGCGCGCTTCGCCCTTCGCGCCGACCATCCGCAGCGCATCTTCGTAGGTACCGAACACCAGCCGGTAGCCGACGTCGGTGCCGCTCACATGACGAGCGGGTGGCGGCTCGGCACCGAATCCCATTCGAGCGCGCGGGAAGTGAAGTACCAGTCGCCGCGCTCATAGATCAGCTTGTCCTTGAATGTCCCGGTGGCCCGCAGGGTGGTGTCGCCGTACATGCTGGCGAACAGCACCACGACACAACGCTGGATCGCGTTGACCCCTTCGACTCTGATCTCGTGGTCGAGGGTGACCAATCGCTGCCCATCACCGCCGTCAAAAGCCGCGCTCAGATCGTCGAACACCTCGCCATCGCGGGTGTAGCTGGCGCCGGAATGGCGGAAGGTGGCGATCCAGCGCTTGCGGTCTCCGTCGGAGTAGGCCCGGTTGTGCCGAGCGTCGAGGTTCAGGATGGCGGCGCGACCCGTCGCGGCTTCGAGGAACTGCTCTTGCTGATAGGTCAGGGACATCTGGGCTCTCCGGCCTCTGTGCGGAATGACGGGAAGAATGGCTTACGTAACACTACGTTAACTTACCGACTGACTATATAGCCGTATTTTTCGCGATCCCAGACCGTCACTTGTAAGCCCCGGCTTCGCAGCAAATCTTTACGTACCCGCCCTATGACGTTCTTCGGAAGTTCACCGACCGTCTCGACGAATCGCGGCACACAGAAGTACGGCATCCGGGCCGCGCAAAAGTCGAGCAACTCTGCGCAATCCAGTGTGGCCCCGGGGCGCAACGTCACGACCACTAGGATGTCGTCCTCCCCTAATTCACTGGGAACTCCGACGGCCGCGGCTTCGGCGACCGCGGGGTGGCTCATGACCACGGTTTCGACTTCGACCGAGGAGACATTTTCGCCGCGTCTGCGCAACGAATCTTTGACGCGGTCCACATATGTCAGGTTCTGTTCGGCGTCGAGTCGGCCGAGGTCGCCGGTGCGGAACCACTCCGGGTGGGGGTCCACCTGCGAACCCTGACTCACATACCCTTCGCTCATCACGTGCGGGTGTCTAGCTCGGCACGCGATCTCCCCGACGGCGCCCGCGGGCAGGGGATTGCCCTCCTCGTCGACGATGCGCACGTCGAAATTGGGATTCGGCTTGCCCGATGTCCCGGGAACCCCGTCGTCGGCCACGCCCTTGAGGGCGATCGGAAACGCCTCAGTCATCCCGTACATCGTGACGATGCGGCAGCCGTAACGCTTTTCGATGTCAGGGTAGGACTTCGCGTCGATGGGTGCGGCGGAGATGAACCGCAGCGGCACCTGCGCATCACGCGGATCGGCGGGCAGATTCCGCAGCATCGAAACCATCGCGCCTGCGCCCGCGAAGCCGATGGCGCCGTGGGCGCGTATGTCGTCCCACACCTCGCTGGGGTGGAATGCCTTGGCCAGCACGGTAGTTCCGCCAACCAGCATGGGGGCCAGCACGCTGGGCGCCGCGCTCAGGTGGAAAAGCGGCATCGCCGTCCACAGCACCTCCCCCGCGCGAAAATCCCAGGCCGAGGCGGCGGTCGCGGCCACCGAGAACAGGTAATGCCATGTCGTGGCAACGGCTTTCGAGGGCCCGGTAGTACCCGAGGTGTAGAACAGCACACCCACGTCTGCCAACGCGGCCGGGCTATCGGTCACCGGGTCGTCAGCACTACTGCACAACGCGGTGGTGAGTGAATCGCCTTGCACCACAACGTCGGTCACAGTCTCCAGGGCGTCCGCAACCTCGTCGACGCGGGCGCGTCTTTCCGCATCGGTGAGGATCACCTTGGCCCGCGCCAATCGAAGGGTGTGTAGCAGGAAGTCGCCCTTGTTCGCGGCGTTCACCGCCGCGCTCACCGCGCCGATGCGCGCCGCGCCCAGCCAGAAGTAAACCCATTCCGGGCAGGTGGCGGTGAACAAGGCCGCGCAGTCTCCGAAGCCGACGCCCAGGTCGGCCAGCACGTTCGCCGCCGCGCAGGACCGCTGCCGCATCTGCTCGAAGGTCACGTCGACGCCGGCAATCGACATCATCACCCGGTCGGGATACTGCTCGGCTCGGCGATCCAGCACAGCCGGCACGGTGAAACGATCGACACCGAAATCGGCAGGACCCGGCATCAGGCTGCCAATCAGGCTTTGGAGGCCGCCGGGTCCGGCTGACCATCGGCGGTGTAGCCGAAGTCGGAGGCCGAGGGCTGCGTGCCCGGGTAGAAGCGGTGTGCCCAGCGGCGAAGGGCGGCATAGTCGTGTGCCTCTTCGGGCGCCAGGTTCGGCTTCTCTAGGTATTTCATGTTCTCCCAGGTGAAGAAATCCTGTTTGATGACCTCTTGCTGCAGCGCCAGGAATTTGGCGGCGCGTCCGGTGGGCACGTCGCCGGTGTCGCCGGGCTCGCGGATGGAGGCCTGCGTATAGAAGTAGTCCGTGTAGTCCTCGTCGACCGGCGTCTGGCCGGTGACCTGGACCGTCGCCACCAGCTCGCTGGGGAAGCGGACGAGTCCCAGTCCGAGCGAGTAGTTGTCGTAGATGATCTTGGCGTCGACTGGCCCATTCGGGGTCAACCAGGTCGACGCGCGCCCGCCGCCGAAATGGGCGTTGACGGTGGCGTGCAGGTGGTAGCCGGACACCTCGAACGACGCGGTGGTGGCGGGACTGGCCGCCTTGTGCACGTACTGGACGTGGTACGGGTCCGCGGCGTTCTCGATGATCATCTGTGGGTGCACCTTGACCCGGTTGAGCATCTGGGTGTGCGGGTGCAGCGGGTAGTACTCGTTGGTCTCCAGTTCGGGCAGCACCGGCGGCTGCCAGTACGGCGCCCGGCCGTGACGCTCATGCCAGGCGAGGATGAAGCCGTACCACTCCGCGGTCGGATAGGTGCGGATTCGGACGTTGTTCTTGCAGCCGATCTTGCTGTAGGGAATCAGCGCGTTGGTGCCGTCACCGCGCCAGCGCCAGCCGTGCCAGGGGCAGACGATGTTCTCGCCCTCCACGGTGCCGCCGACGCCCAAGTTGGCGCCAAGGTGCTGACAGTAGGCGTCCATCACGTGGGCCTGGCCGGACTCGGTGCGGAACAGCACCAGCTCCTCGCCGAAGTAGTGCACGCGCTTGACTTGACCGGCTTCCAGGTCGGATGCGAAGGCGACGATGAACCAGCCCGTCGGGAACCGGTAGGTCGACAGTGCGATGCCGGCCTGCCCGAACTCACGTTCCGAGGGATCCCCGGCCGAATCCGGGGCCGGGTCAGAAATTGTATGCGTCACGTGCACTCCAGCGCGGTCGACGACTAGGTCTATTTTTACTATTTTAAGCATTGAACGTCAACGCGGCGCCCGCCGGGTTGCGCGGTGGTGTGGTGTCCGAACGAACCGGGGTTTCAGATGACGGCTGCGGCAGTGGATCTTTCCGATTTCGCCTTGTGGCGCAACGGCTTCCCTGACGAGCTGTTTGCCGAGTTGCGCCGCGCCAGGCCGATTTTCCGGCACGACCTCACACCCGGCGTCGCCGAGACCGTGCAGCGCGAGTTCTGGGTGACCACCAAGCACCGGCACGCGGTCCGGCTGCATCGGGACACCGAATCCTTCACCGCGGTCGACGGCCCGCTCATCCAGCCGGTGGGGTTGTTCGCGTCGTACCCGACGATCATCAACATGGATCCGCCGGGACTGAATAAGCGCCGCAAGCTCATTTCCAACGCTTTCAACCCGCGCGCGATCGCCAAACTGGAGGACGGCATCCGGGCGCGTGCCGCGCGGATGATCGACGGTCTGCTCGCCGAGGGCGGTGGCGATTGGATCGAGGACGTCGCCGACGCGCTGCCGATGACGGTCATCGGCGACATCATCGGCATACCGGAATCCGACCGGCCGCGAATCTTCGATGGTTTGGACCGCATCCTGAAGGCCAACTCGCCAGAGGCGCGCCTGAGCCGGGGGGAAGAAGTCGATCTGTACGCCACCATCTTCGGGTACGCGATGGAGCTCACCGCGGACAAGCGGCGCAATCCCTCCGATGACATCTGGAGCACGCTGGCGTCCGCGGTGATCACCGGCGAAGACGGTGAGCAATTCAGCCTGCCCGCCAGCGAACTCGAGTTCTTCTTCTTTGTGCTGGCGTTTGCCGGCAGCGACACCACCAAGAACGCGATGGCCACCGGGCTGCAAGCGTTCGTGGAGAATCCGGCGCAGATCGAGCGGTATCGCGAACAGGAAGCGGTGCGGCCCAGCGCGATCGAGGAGGTGTTGCGCTGGGCGTCGCCCGTGGCGTACTGGACGCGCACCGCGAAGGTCGATGTCGAGATGGACGGCCAGCGCATCGCGCGGGGCGAGCGGGTGGTGTCGATGCTGCGTTCGGCCAACCGCGACGAGGAGGTCTTCTCCTCGCCGTTCACCTTCGACATCGGACGCCAGCCCAACCCGCAGGTGGCATTCGGAGGCGGCGGACCGCATCACTGCCTCGGCGCCATGCTGGCGCGCGCGGAACTCCGCGCGGTGTTCGACGAACTGCTGCTGCGATGCGACGACATCACGCTCGGCCCGGCCAAGGTGGCTTATCCGAACCTGCTCACCAATATGTCGATCTATGACGAGATGGCGATATCAGTGAAACCTGCGCCCGAGCGCCATTAATCAGTAGGGCGCCGGCGCATTGCCGAATGCTGCGAACACCGCCAGCGGGTCCAGGTAGTCGCGCCAGTGCACGATCTTGCGGTCCTTGACGGTGATCACCGAAATGAATCGGTTGGCGTACGGCGCACCCGTGCTCACCACCGTGCCGTGGATGGTGTACTCGAGAATCACGACGGACTTCTCGGGGTCGTAGTAGCGGTACACGTCGCTGCTGCCGCTCTGCACGATCGAGTCCCCGTAATTGGAGTACAGCTCGGCCAGCGCTTCTCGCCCGACGATTCGGCGCGGGTAATCCGGCACGGTGATGACGTACTCGACCACCACATCCTCGGCGTGAATATCGAAGAAATCGGTCCCGTCGACCAAACCCGTCAGGCTCTCGGCGACAAGCTCGAAATAGGGCCGCATCGCGGCGTACATTCCCATGTCTCGTGACATGCCGGCACTCTAGGGCGCGACACCGATACGTGGGCGGGGCGGCAGTGGGTCAGTCGCGTAGCCGCAGTGCGGCCTTGGGGCACTGGTCCACCGCAGCACGGACGTCGATCTCCAGGCGCGCCGGCACCGGGCCGTCCGCGATCTGCACGACGTCGGCGTCGCCCAATTCGAACACCTCCGGAGCGAGCGACTCGCAAAAGCCGTTGGCCTCACACAAGTTCTCGTCGACCGTCACGCGCATCAGATGCCCTCCTCACAGACCCTTGGGACGGGTCCCGATCACTCCGGATTTTGCCAGGTTTTCCAGTTCTTCTTCGGTCAACCCGCACCGATCGCGCAGTACTTCTCCATTGTGCTCGCCCAGCTTCGGCGGCGGACGCAGCAGCCATTTTTCCTGACCCGCCAGCCTGGCGAACGGCGGACAGGGATAAAGGCCCATCCCCGTACTCGCGTGGTGCAGGGCCTCGAAGAACCCGCGAAGGCGCAGTTGGGGATTGTCAGTGACCAGCGACGGCGACACGACCGGCGCGGCGGGAATGCCCGCGCGGGCCAGCAGCTCCACGGTCGGTTCCAGGGGTCGCCCGGCGAACCACTCCTGCAGCCGGCGATCGATGTCGTCGGCTCGCGCGCGCCGCCCGGCGACGGTGGACACGCCCTCGTCGCACCAGGCCGGTCGATCCATCAGGTCGACCAGCGCACTCCACTCGCGGTCGTCTCGCACGGTGACCGCAATCCAATCGTCGCTCTGGCCGGAACACCGGTAGAGATTCTGGATTACGTCGCAGTGGCCGCGATTGCCCCGCCTGCCCAGCGCTTTCCCGTAGACCTCGGATTCGATCGCCTGTATCGCGGTGGCGTTGAGCACCGATTCGAGCATCGGCAGCTCGACCAGTTGGCCCGATCCGGTTCGTTCGGCGAAGTTCAGCGCGGCCAGCACGGCGAAGGCGGCGTGCACGCCGGCCAGCGGATCGCAGGCTCCGCGCGGCGTCACCGGTGGGGCCTCCGGCAGTCCGGTCACCCACGCCAGACCCGCGATCTGCTCCATGGTGGGGGCGAATCCGACCCGGTCGCGCCACGGACCGGCCAGCCCGAACGCCGGCATCCGGGCCACGACCACTTTGGGGTTGACCTCCAGCATCACGTCGGCGGTGAGCCCGAACTGGTCCATCACCCTTGGTGAGAAGTTCTCGATCACGACGTCGGCGCCGGCCGCCAGCTCGAGGAACAACCCGCGTCCTTCACCGGAGCCCAAATCCAGTGTGACAGAACGCTTGTTGGTGTTCATCGCGTGGAAAACCCAACCGTACTCCCACCAGTCGTCCACATCGGTGCGCATCCCGCCCGAGTATCGAATGCCGTCGGGTCGCTGGATGGATTCCACCTTGATCACGTCGGCACCGAACGCGGCGAGGAGATGGGTTGCGGCGGGCCCGGCCCAAAACGCGGTCAGATCGATGATGCGTACGCCCTCCAGCGGCAGCCCTCGCGGCGCCGACTCTGGTTCGGGTTTACGTCTCTGCCAAGGAGATTCGTCGTTGGCCTCGCCGGGCGCGGGGGTAGTGCGTAGCGGGGCGGGCGCGCATGCCGACATGAGCCATGGCGCGCGCGGCTGATGAAAGCCGGCGGGGTTTTGGAGAAACACCCCGCGCTGCGCCACGTACTCCATACCCCGGATCGTGGAGCCGTTGCCCAACGCGGCAATCGGCAGCCGGAACAGTTGGCCGAGTTCGACGATCTCGTCGACGGTCCGTTCGGCCAGCCACGGGCCGATCTGCTCGCGGATCAGGTCGCGGTATGCCCACCGGCCGATCTGGAAACGCAGCTGTTCGATCTCCCCCAACTGCGGGCAGGCGACCATCGCGACGAAGTCGAGCCACTGCTGGCCGGTGACCATGGTGATCCCGACGAAGCCGTCCTTGGCGGGTTCGATGGAGGGCACTTCGAGGGTGCGGCGGATCGGCGGAACCCGCAGCAGCTGCGAATGCAGCCACTCGCTGCTCTGCATCGCGGTCATCGCCTCGAGCATGGACAGGTCGAGATGCTCGCCCGGGCCGCCGCGCTCGACGCGGCGCCGTAAGGCCAGCGCGCCGAACGCGGCGTACACACCGCCCATGTACTCCCCCAGCTCGCCGCCGATTGCGATGGGAGGCCCGGCGGGATCGCCGCGAAAGCCGGGCGAGCCGGCCCACGCTTGCAAGGTGAACTCGCTGGAGGTGCGCTCGGCGTACGGTCCGGTCCAACCGAAGTCGGAGATCGTGACGATGATCGCCCGCGGGGATTCGGCCAGCAGCCCCTGCGGATCGATGCCCAGCGCCGCGGCGTGTGACCGGCCGGCGGTGACGACGACGACGTCGGCGGCGGCAATTTCGGCGTGATAGCGCTCGGAGTTCGGAGCGCATGTGAGGCTGCATTTGCCCGCGTTGAGGTAGTTGAAGAACGGCGAAGTGGAGCCATCGGGCACCGGCGAACAGGTGGCAGAGTATCCGCGGAGCCAATCCCCTTGCGCTGGTTCGATTTTGCGCACCTTTGCTCCGGCATCGACCAGCAGCTTTCCGCAGTAGCTGCCGGCTATCCGGTCGCTGATCTCGACGACACGCAATTCGTCAAGCGGTGTCGGCCGGCTGTCGGGCTCGCGCCTCACGCGGCTATTTATACCATTACTGCTAAAATAGCTAAGCCAGTCGACTACACGAGGATTGGATGACCGCCCTGGGAATTCGCCCCGACGCCCGTCGCCGCTTGTCGGCGCCGAGGATCGCCGAAATCGTAGCCGACGAGTTGCGCCGCCAGATCATCGACGGCGAACTTGCCGACGGCGACCTCCTGCCACGCCAGGAGGTGCTCGTTGAACAATTCAACGTCAGCCTGGTCTCCCTGCGCGAGGCGCTGCGGATCCTGGAAACCGAGGGGCTGGTCTCGGTCCGGAGGGGTAACCGCGGCGGCGCCGTCGTGCACGCGCCGGCCAAGACCAGTGCTGCCTACATGCTGGGTCTGCTGCTGCAGAGCGAATCGGTTGAGGTCGCCGATCTGGGCATGGCGCTGCAGGAACTCGAGCCCGCCTGCGCCGCACTGGCGGCCCAGCGACCCGACCGGGCGGACACCTTGGTGCCAGAACTCAAGCTGGTCAACGATTCCATGGCGGAGAACCTCGACGACGGTCGGCTCTTCACCGAAATCGGCCGTCAATTCCACGATCTCATCGTGCGCGGCTGCGGAAATCACACCATCATCGCCGTCGTCGGCAGCTTGGAGACACTGTGGACCAGCCACGAACAGCAGTGGGCCGACGAGAGCGCGGCGCGCGGCACCTACCCCTCGTTGGCGAAGCGGCGCGCGGTGCTCAGCACGCATATCAAGTTGGCCGAGACGATCGCCGAGGGTGACGTCGACCGGGCCCGCCGCATCGCGGGTCGCCATCTCGCCGACACGCAGACTTATGTGCTGTCGGGTCGGCCCGATCAACGGATTTATGCGCTTTCGCCGCAGGCACTGTCGCGGCCGCGGGATATCCGGCACTCCTAGAGCCTTTGACGTCGATGCGAACCGCACTAGTCACCGGCGGCAGCGGCGGGATCGGAAAGGGGTGCGGCCGCAAGCTCTGTGAGCTGGGCTACGACGTGGTGCTGGTCGCACGACGCGAAGGCCCGCTGCATGCGGCCGCCGAGGAGATCGGTGCGCGTCACATCGTCGCCGACGCATCCGATCCGGACGGGTTCGCTGGTGCGATAAGCACTTTGGAGAGGATCGATCTTGTCGTCCATGCCGCCGGCACTCTGGGCGGAACCTACGCGCGCAAGCAGACTTTCGACCAGTGGCGGACCATCATGTCGGCCAACCTGGATTCGTGCTTCGTGGTGACTGCCGCCGCGCTCCCCCGGATGCGCGCCGGCTCGCGGTTCGTGTTCATCTCTTCGTCCGCTGCGCACGAGCCGATGATGGCCCGGACCGCGTACTCCGCATCGAAAGCCGGCATGAACGCGTTCGCGCGCGCCCTTGCGATCGAAGTCGACCGTGACGGCATCGCCGTGCACATCGTTACGCCCGGCCCGGTGGAAACCGAGATGCTGCAGGACGTTCCCTTCGAGATGTACGCGATTCAAGTGTCCGACGTCGCCGACGCGGTCGCCTGGCTGGACACCGTCGACCCGTCGGTTGATCTGCCGGAGATTCGGCTCAGCGCCGTGCAGCGAGGCCCCTACGCCCGACCGCCGATCGTGCCTACGGAGGCGCGCCGCCGGCGCCAGCGAACCCCTTGATCACCGATTCGCCGAACTCGAGCAGGGAATCCGGTACGGCGAAATCGGCAAACCACACGTAGAACCGCTCGACCCGCTGGGCAGCCAGGCCGGCGAAGTGTCCAATCAACTCGTCCGCGTCGCCGCAGACCAGCCCGGACCCCAGGTTGCCGAATCGTCGGGTGCTCACTTCGCGCACGGTGTTCGCATCGCTGCCAGACCGGACAAAGCCCACCATCTGCTGGACCGACAGCCGGGCCGTTCCCGCCGCCGGGCCCAGCTTGGGCAGTTTGTCGAGGTGGTTGGCCGGCAGATTCCACCAATCCGCGTATCTGCGAACGAGTTCCATCATCCGGCGCCCGGTGCCGCCCAGGACCAGCGGTATCGGGTGGGACCTTTGCGGGGCCTGCGGGGCCGGGCCGGTCTGCGGGTCGTCGCCCCAGTACTGCCTGATCAGACCGAGGTGGCGTTCGAGTTGCTCGACCCTGGCGACCGGATCCTGCTGACCGACATCGAATCTGGTGAACTCGGTGGGCCAGGATCCCGCACCGAGGCCGAGGTCGAATCTGCCGTCCGAGGCGTCCGAGAGGGTGACGGCTTGTTTGGCGAGCACGGCGGGGTGCCGAAAGGCGTCGCAAAGAACCAGGTGGCCGATCCGTAGCCGTTCCGTCTTGGCCGCCACCCAGGTGGCGATACCCATTGCCTCCCAGATGGTTTCATCGGGACGCGCGGGTGCCTCGAGGTGATCGATGAACGCCATGCCATTGAAGCCACTGGCCTCGGCGTGGCGTGCCCGCTCGGTGATGTCGGCCGCCGACAAGCGCACCTGCGGAAGGAACAGATACCACTCGACCATCCGACCACCCGTTCGCTCCGTGCGATTGCAACAGCCTCGCTAGTTTACTATCTTTATTATGTTAGGGGTCTTATGGACATCGGACTGAGTTCGGAGCAACTGTCGCTGCGTGACACCGTGCGCGACATTCTGCGCACCGAATGTCCGCCAGACGCCGCCCGCCAAGCGATGAGCGATCCCGAGCGTTGGCGCACGCTGTGGAAGACGGTCGTCGACCTCGGCTGGACGGAACTTGCCGCGCCCGACGCCGGCGCCTACGGACCCGTCGAGCTGGCGGTGGTTCTCGAGGAATGTGGCGCCGCCCTCGCGCCAATCCCGTTGCTCAGCAGCGTAGGGCTGGCAGCCGGCGCTTTGCGGACCAGCGGCCTCGACTCCGTGCTCACCGCCATTGCCGGCGGGGCGGTCGCCACCCTGGCGGTCCACTCCAGGGGATCTCGGCTACCCGGCGCGCCAATGACGCTGCGCGGGGGACGCCTGCGCGGACGGGCGGTCGCGGTCCCCAATCTGTCCCGAGCCGAGCTGATCGTCACGCTGGCGCAATCCGATCGCAAGGGCCTCAGTGGCCCGGAAGGACTAGTGGCGGCGGTCGTGCGCTGCGGCAGTGCCAGCGGGGTGACCGTGCTGACGGGCGAGTCGACAGATCCCGCACAACCGGTGGCCGACGTCGAGATCGACGCGGAGACGTTAGCCGCCGCGCCGATCGACGTCGAATCGGCTTTGGCGGCGCCGCTGGTGGCCGCTGCCGCCGATCTGGTCGGCGTTGCGAGCGCCGCCTTGCACCGCTCCGTCGAGCACGCGAAGATTCGTCGCCAGTTCGGCACGCCGATCGGCGCCTTCCAGGGGATCAAACACGCGCTGGCCGACAACTACGTCAGCCTCGAACGCGCCCGCAGCCTGACCTACGCGGCAGCGGCCCGGCTGGGCGATGCGAACACGGCACCCGCGGATGCCTGGACCGCCGCGGCGCTGGCGAAGGCGGCTGCCGGCGACGCGGCGGCCAATTGTGCGCGCACCGCGGTCCAGGTGCACGGCGCCCTCGGGCAGACCTGGGAGCACGACGTCCACCTCTACGTCCGCCACGCCTGGCAGGGCGCGGCGATGCTGGGCGACAGTCGTGCGCTCTACCACGAGGTGGGCCGCCGGTTCGCGGGGGCCGCGGGATGACCGCCGCGGTCTCGATAGTCGACGAATTCGGTACCTGGTTAAGGGAATTTCTGCCGAGGGACTACTACGACAAGTATCGCGAGTACCGCTGGGACCTGACGCTGCGACGTGACTACCAGCGGGCCGCTTTCGAGGCCGGATGGATACAACCGACCTGGCCCCGCGAGCACGGCGGCCGATCTCTAGGCTTGCGCGACGCGATGGAGGTCCGGCTCGAGGCGGCGATGCGGTCCGCGCCCAAGCTGCCCAACATCGCCGGCCCGAACGTCGCCGCGCCCGGCATCCGTCAGTTCGGCACGCCCGCCCAGATCGACCGGCTGCTGGTTCCCCTGCTGCGCGGCGACGAATGGTGGGCGCTGGGCATGTCCGAGCCGGAAGCCGGATCCGATTTCGCCGGGCTGCGCACGCGGGCCGAGCGCGAGGGGGACACCTTCCGGGTCAACGGTCACAAGATCTGGACCACTCAGGCGCACGAGTCGCGGTGGTGCACGCTGTATGTCCGCACCGATCCGGCGGCGCCGAAACATCGGGGTATTTCCTGCCTGATCCTCGACCTGCATGCGCCCGGGGTGCGGATCGAGCCCATCCGCATGGCGTCGATCTCCGACGAGACGTTCTGTGAGGTATTCCTCGAGGACGTCGAGGTGCCGACGAAAGACCTGCTCGGGCCGCTCAACGGCGGCTGGAACGTCGCATTGTCGTCGCTGCAGCATGAGCGCCAGATGATCTGGATCATGAACTGGGTCGAGATCGAGCGCGGGCTCGACGCTGTGCGCGGGGCGCGTCCGACCGACGACATCTGCGCCGACCTCGGTTCGCTGCTCGCCGACGCCGAGGCGCTGCGGGCCACGGGATACCGCGCCCTGGGCAATGAACTTGCCGGCCGGCCTAGCCCCGAGGCCGACATCCTCAAGCTGCTCGGATCGGTTACCCTGCAACGGGTTTGGGAGCTCGCCGCCGTCGCCAAAGGTCAGGATTGGGTCAGCGATCCGGATCTGCTGTTCGAACGCCAGGACGCGTTGGCCGCCACCATCTACGGCGGAACATCGGAGGTCCAGCGCAACATCATCGCCGAGCGGCTGCTCGGGCTGCCGAAGGGATGACGGGGATGGATTACGACCTCGGCGAGGACGCCGGACAGCTACGAAACCATTTGCGAGAGCTGATCTCCAATCACATCCCCGCCGACTTTCTCGGGGCCTGCACGGACGACCCCCAGGACCTGTCCACCACCGAGACCTTCTGCAAGCTGCTGGCCGCAGAGGGACTGCTGGCGTTGGCGTGGCCGAAAGAGCATGGCGGCGGCGGAGGTTCGACGTGGCAGCAGACGGTGCTGCGCGAGGAGATGTGGGCCCAACACGAGCCCCGCGGACCGCAGTACATGGGAATCAACTGGGTCGGTCCCGCGCTGATGCGTTACGGCACAACCGAACAGAAGGCCAAGCACCTGTCGGCCATAGCGTCCGGGGACGTGATCTGGTGTCAAGGGTTTTCCGAGCCGGAGGCCGGAACGGATCTCGCCTCGTTGCGCACCCGTGCTGTGCCGGATGGTGACGGCTGGCGCATCACAGGCCAGAAGGTGTGGACGTCGTACGCTCTGATGGCGTCGTGGTGTGTCCTGGCGGCGTGCACCGATCCCGACGCGCCGAAACCCAAGCGGCTCACCCTGTTTCTGATCCCGATGGACCGGCCCGGATTCACCGTCCGGCCGATCGCGTCGATGCTGGGACCGCATCACCTCAACGAGATGTTCCTGGACGACGTGCCGGCGTTCCCCGGCGACGTCCTGGGCGAGGTCGGCGACGGCTGGCGGGTGATGCGGGAGGCGCTGGCGTTCGAACGAGTTGGCATCGCGCGCTACGCACGCTGTGAATCGCTGCTCGACCGGATGCGCACCCAACTCGGCGACGACTGGGACGCGCTGCCCGAATCGATTCGCTCCCGTTGGGTGAAGGCGCTTGTCGACCTCCGCGTCGCCAGGCTGCTGGCGTATCGGGCCGTGTCGCTGCAGGACGACCCGTCGGCGGGGGCGGCGGCCAGCGCCGCCCGCATCGCGACCACCACCTGTGATCAGCAGGTTGCCGAGCTGCTGTTCGACGTGCTGGGTCCGGTCGCGCTGGACAGCGGCGCGTCGGCGCCACTGCAAGGGGCGATCGAAGACCATTGGCGCTACGCACAAGCGGCCACCGTCGCATCGGGCACCATCGAAGTGCAGCGAATGTTGGTGGCACGGGACGTCCTGGGGGAACACCGGTGAAAACCGAACTACCACAAGATATTGGCGATTTCGCAGCCGTCGCCGCCAAGCGGCTCACCCGGTTGGGCGGGCCACCGGCGGCGCTGCGCGCCGAGACCGACGACGGCGTGCGCCGCGCGGCCCACGCGGCCCTGAGCGAGGTCGGCGCCTTCGAGCTCGACGTGCGGTCCGCATCCGACGACTTGCTGGCCGCCGCGGTGCTCTGCCAGGCCGCCGGCGCGACCGCTCTGCCGTATCCCCTCGTCGAAGACCTGCTGGCGATCGACGGCGCCCGACTGACCCTGGTCAATCCCGAGGCGCCGCGCATCGACCATGGCGATCTGCCCGGCGAGTGGATCGCCGCCGACCTGGACGGCGTTCGGTACCGACCGCAACCGGCGTCGCGGACGAACGCCAAACTGGGCCCGTTTCTGGTGCCGGCCACGCTGAGCGCACCCGACGGAACCGTCCCGACCGCCGACGTTAACCTTCATCTCGTGCTGGGATCATGGCGGATTCTGGGAGCAATGGAGCAGGCGCTGCACATCGTCACCGAACACGTGCGCGCGCGGATCCAGTTCGGCAAGCCGCTGGCGGACTTCCAGGCCGTGAGGTTCGCCGTCGCGGATGCCTCCGTAGCGGTGCGCGGACTGCACGAACTCGCGAAGTACACCGTCTGCCGTCCGGAATCGCTATCGGTTGAGGTGCATTCGGCTGATGCGCTGGTTCTCCGGTACAAGGCGGCCGACACCGCGCGGCAAGTGCTGCGCGCCTCTCATCAGTTGCTCGGGGCCCTGGGCTTTTGCGACGAGTCCGACATCAGCGTGCTCGACCGGCACACCCAACCGCTGATCCGGTTGCCGCTGAGCGCCGAGGCGCTCGCGTCACGCCTGATGCCCGCGGTCGGCGACGGCCACCTGGAGACGCTGTTTTCTGGGCCGGTATCGGCATGAGCGCTGAATCCCTCGAGTCGGGAGTGACCCCCAACCCGCTGGAGGAAGGAATCCCGTTCGGGGTCAAGCTGGCCGAGCTCGCCCAGCAGCGCGGCGGCGATACGGCCGTGACGGTTGTAGCGCTCGACGGCACCGCGCATTCGCTGACCTTTGGTGAGCTCGACGCCCGCGCCAGCCAGTGGGGCCGGGCGCTGGCGGCTGAGGGTGCTCAGACGGGTTCCCTTGTTGCGCTTGCGATCCCGAACTCGCAGCACCTGATGCTGGCCGCGCTGGGATGCTGGAAGATCGGCGCGGTCCCCGTTCCCATGCACTGGGATCTGCCCGAATGAGAGCGAAACCGGGTGCGTGAGGTGATCAACCCCGCCGTCGTCGTCGACGACCAGAGCCGGTGGTCGCTGGATGCCCGCGCGGCCGGCGAATCCCAAAGCCCGCTGCCCGCAGCCGTTTCCCCACACGCAAACGGGATCTGCAGCAGCGGTTCGACCGGCGTGCCCAAAGTGATCCTCAGCTTGGCGCCCTCGCTCTGGACTGCTCAACACGGCGAGCCGTTTTTGTCGAACTGGACACCGGTGGCCCAGCCGCAGACCATCATGGTGCCCGCGCCGATGTATCACACCAATGGCTTCGCCACCTTTTTCTTCCTGCTGGCCGGTGACCATCTGGTGGTGCTCGAAAAGTTCGACGCGGCATTGGTTTTGGACGTGATCGAGCGCTATCGAGTCACCAACTTCACCGCCACGCCCACGATGCTCGCGCGCATCGCCGCCCGCCCCGATGTCCGGCGGCGGGACCTGTCGAGCATCGTCTTCATCCTGCAGGGCGCCGCCGTGATGCCACCGTCGCTCATGCGTACCTGGTTCGAGCTGCTGAGCCCGGAGCAGATCGTGACGGCCTACGGCATGACCGAGAATCTGGGACTCACGGCGCTGCGCGGCGACGAGTGGCTTGCCCATCCGGGCAGCGTGGGACGCGGTTTCCGGGACACCGAGATCCGGATTCTGGACGCCGGGACCAAACCCGTTGGCCCCGGTGAACACGGCGAAATCTACCTGCGCGCACCGATGAGCGCGGGATCCCGCTATCTGGGCGGGGCGCCGCCGTTGCCGTCGACCGACGACGGGTTCCGTTCCGCAGGCGACATCGGGTACCTGGACGAGGACGGCTATCTCTTCATCGTCGATCGCCGCGTCGACATGATCATCACCGGCGGCGCCAACGTCTTTCCCGCCGAGGTGGAGTCCGCATTGGCGGGCCACCCCGGCATCGCCGACGTCGTTGTCATCGGACTCTCCGATCCGCAGTGGGGCCGCCGGGTGCATGCCGTGGTTCAGCTCGCCGATGCGGACGGCCGCGCATCGCTGACCGAACAGCAGGTCATCGAGTACGCGAAAAGCCAACTCGCCCACTACAAGGCGCCCAAGACCGTGGAGTTCGTCGACGCGATTCCGCGCACCGCGGCCACCAAGGTCAACCGGTCGGCGATGATCGCGGCCCGGGGAGGCTAGGCGCCCAAGCTCTGTCGGAGCCGCCGGCTATGCTCGAACGTATGTTCGATACTCGGCTTCATGAGGATTGGGAGCCTCCGCAGACCGAGGGCTCGCGGGCGCTGATCGATCGGATGTGTGCGGCCGGGCGTGCGGAGTCCCGCGCGGCCGCGGCGCGGTTGGACGCGGTCGGTGAGCTGTTCGAGTTGCGTCGTGGTCAGCGTGGTGAGGCGGCGGATTGGGCGGTGGACACCTGGGCGGCGGTGGGCGCCGAGGTGGCCGCGGCGTTTCGGATCAGCCAGGCGATGGCGGGCAGCTACCTGCGCTATGCGCTGGCGATGCGTGCGCGGCTACCGGAGGTGGCCGCGCTGTTTCGGGCCGGCGACATCGACTACCGGTTGTTTGCCACGGTGGTGTATCGCACCGACTTGATCACCGACGAGCAGGTGTTGGCGGCGGTGGATGCCGAGGTGGCGCTCAAGGTGGTGCGGTGGCCCTCGATGACGCGGGGCCGGTTGGCCGGGCAGGTCGACCAGATCGTGGCCAGAGCCGACGCCGATGCGGTGCGCCGCCAGCACAACAGCGCGGCCGATCGTGCGGTGTGGATCGGGGACAGCGAGGGCGGTCTGGCCGAGATCGGCGGCGGCCTGTTCGCCGCGGACGCGCACGCGTTGCAGAAGCGGTTGGCGGCGTTGGCGGCCACGGGAAGCCGAGGTAGCCGCCGAAGCCGTTTTTCGCGTTTCCATGCCTCCGCTAGCCGGTCCCACCGCACAGCCGCAAGCGTGGAAGGCCGCGATTAGCGGTCGCCGTGTGAGCGGAATCAGAAGGAAATTATTTCCGCATCTGGTTGCTTAGCTTTCCACTAATTTCCTACCATTGCTGGCATAGTACGGCGGGAGACTCACACTGCTTATCGCCCGTCATCTTGAAAGTCTCCAGACTCTGCATAGATCCCATGTCGCTCGTAGTGGAAGCAGGTCGCCCCTGAGGGGGTCGTGATTACGTCGGCGCCCTAGTGCGACCATACCGACGATGCGCTCAAGAAGGAATATACATACTAACCGGCATCACACGATAGAATTCATATAACTTTCAGTATAGAATTGCAAGGGCCAGCTGATTGACAAGACTTCGACAGACTGAAGGCCAACGAGACAAGGAGAAAGGCAACATGGCAACACGTTTTATGACCGACCCGCACTCGATGCGGGCGATGGCGGGTCGCTTCGAGATGCACGCGCAGACCGTTGAGGACGAGGCCCGCAAGATGTGGGCGTCCTCGATGAACATCGCCGGCGCCGGCTGGAGCGGT
>Ga0310912_10000182_pt1 | contig 28909 bp, 25 predicted proteins | sample GREbulkMGOX080_FD_203443 | JGI IMG/M metagenome (GOLD analysis project Ga0310912, IMG submission 203443) | Lab enrichment of tropical soil microbial communities from Luquillo Experimental Forest, Puerto Rico - GRE.bulkMG.OX080 | ecosystem: Environmental > Terrestrial > Soil > Tropical forest >...
TGCTTTTATTGATCTTACTGGCCACAACGCACGCGCACTGCTGATTGCGGGTGACGCATTTTTTCTCGTGCAGCGCAAAAAGATTACCGATTTGGCTGCCAGTCGCGGAATTCCCATGATGTACAATGTACGCGACTTTGTGCTTGCCGGCGGCCTGGTGAGCTACGGCCCCAATGTGCCAAATGTCTGTCGTCAAGTCGGCGTCTACGCCGCTCGTATCGTGAAAGGCGAGAAGGCCGGTGATCTGCCGGTGATGCAGCCGACAAAATTCGAGCTGATGATCAATATGAAAGCGGCCAAAGCACTTGGCCTTGAAGTACCTCTATATCTTCAACAACTCGCCGATGAAGTGATCGAGTAAGCAAGTTGTTGCAATGAGTCTCAAAACGGCGCGGGAGTCGATGAGTCTCACTCCGCCGCGACGCGTTGCACGCGCCATTGCATCATCAATGCCCGCAGCGATGCTGGCTTGATCGGCTTGTTGAGGACATGCGCTCCCTCGGCGCGAGCCTCTTCGCGGACGTGGATCGAACGGTCGGCGGTAATTACGATCGCCGGCACGTCTCGCCCGTCCGATCGGCCAAGACGATGGCGCAACGCCCTGATCGTGGCAATGCCGTTGCCGCCGTCGAGGTGGTAGTCGACGAGTAGTCCATCCGGTTCGAGGCCGCTCGCGTCAAGCACCGTCATAGCCTCGGCAAGATCAGCGCCTTTGAGAACGCGGCAGCCCCAGCGGCCAAGCAGCGTCGCCATGCCGTCTATGATCGCCCGCTCATTGTCGATGCAAAGCACGACCGTCCCATCGAGCCGACCGGGCTCAAGTCGCCGAGCGGTTGACGGCGCGAAGACCGGCGTAATCCCGGCGGCCCGCGGCACCTCGACCGCGAAGCACGAGCCGTGACTGCTATCTTGGACGCCCCCTTGGTCGCTCCCTTGGCCGCTATTCGATTTCAGCGTCACCTCACAGTCGAGCACTCGCGCGATGCGTTCGACAATCGACAGCCCGAGGCCAACGCCGCGGGCAACCCGTGCCCCCTGATCGAGGCGATGGAATTCCTTGAACACCGCGCGATGCTTGGCCCGCGGAATACCGATGCCGGTGTCATGGACCGCGATGCGCAACCGCTCGCCACAACGCCGGCAGCCGACCAGAACGCGCCCCGTCGGCGTATATTTGATCGCATTGGAAATTAGGTTTTGCAGGAGCCGTCGCAGCAAGCGCCGGTCGGAACGCACACTGAGCGAACAGGGCATCACCAAAAAATCAAGTCCTTTCTCGCGCGCGAGCGGGGTGAATTCGACCTCAAGCCGATGCAGCAATTCGTCGATGCGAAAATCAGCAAGTTCCGGCTTCATGGCGCCGGTGTCGAGACGGGAAATGTCGAGGAGCGCCGAAAAAATCTCTTCGACCGCTTCCAGCGAAGCGTCGATATTCTCGATCAGCGCGGTATCCTCGCCGCTTCCATGCCGTTCAATCAAGCTTGTCACATAAAGCCGCGCGGCATTGAGCGGCTGCAGGATGTCGTGGCTCGCGGCGGCGACGAACCGAGTCTTTGACACATTGGCTTCGTCGGCCTCGGCCTTGGCCCGTTCGAGCGCGGCATTAAGGCGTGTCAACTCGCCGGTGCGTTCGCGCACGCGACGTTCCAGGGTCGCATTGGCGCGCTCCAGCGCCTCTGCTGCTTTCACGCTCGGCGTGATGTCGGTGAAAGTCGTCACCAATCCGCCGCCGGGCATGTGGTTGGCGCGCACCTCGATGACCAGCGCTTGCTCGGCAATGCGTTCGAGAAACGGCTCGACGCTGTTGGTGTAATTGGCCACTCGCTCGGCGATGAACGTATCGCTTTTAGGATTGGCATCCTCGTGCCGGGCGATATGTCGCAAAATGTCGTGCAGCGGGATGCCGACGCGCGTCAATTCGTGCGGTAAGTCGAGAATCTCGCCGAATTGCCTGTTCCAGCAGACCAGCGCCAGCTCCTTGTCGAAAACCGCAATGCCCTGGCGGACATGGTCGAGCGCGGTTTGCAGGATTTCCCGATTGTAGTGAATCGCGGCACTGGCATCGTCGAGCAATTTCAGCGCCGCCTTGGTCGAGACCGTGCGCTTGCGCAACAACAGCGAGAGCACCAGGCGCGATGATGCGGCACCGATTGCCGAAGCCAGCAAATATTCGGCATATTGCAGGAGCTGAAAGTCAGCTTCGGCTGCGCCGTCGAGGCTCATGCGGCGCGCGGCGGCAAAGCTGGCGAAAGATCGGCGTGTGCGTTCATCGCCAAGATAGCGTGCGACGGTCGCGATCAGATCCTCCACGCTGACGGAGGCGCGGCGCAACCGAAACCCCGGCGCCATTGGTCCAAGCATCGGCGCCAGCGTCGGCGGCGCAAACAGATCGCCCTGTACGCGCTCGATGGCGGTCGGTGACCGTGCCAGTGAAAAGCCGATATAGCAGGCGATATTGGCGGCAAGGCTCAACAGCACGCCATGCACGAGCGGCGGCAAGTCGAGACCAAACAACGCCTCCGGGCGCAAGGAGGCGACACCCCACGGACCGTCCGCCAATATGCGCGCGCTGACGATGCCGGCGTCGGAAATGCTTGGCAGCAACAGCGTATAGGCCCAAACCAGAATGCCCGCGCTCATGCCGGCGATCGCGCCGAGCGAGGTGCTGCGTCGCCAGATCAGTCCGCCGAAGAAGGCCGGCGCCAATTGCGCCACCGCTGCGAACGACAACAGCCCGATTGCGGCCAGCTGCGCGTCGCCTGCCGACCGGTAATAGGCGTAGGCCAGGAACAGGATCGCGAAAATCGCGATACGCCGCGTCGTCAATAGCTGCGCGCCGGCATCGATCGGTTCTCCGGCAATGGCACGGCGCTTGAGCGTGAGCGGCATCACGATGTCATTCGACACCATGATGCCAAGCGCGACCGTCTCGACGATCACCATCGCAGTCGCCGCCGAGAGACCGCCGATGAAGGCGACGAGCGTTATCAGTTGGGATTGCGCCGCCAGTGGCAGCGCAACAACGAACATGTCGCTGTCGACGCGTCCGGCGGCGAAGGTCAACAGGCCAGCCATCGCGATCGGCAGCACGAAGATATTGATCAGCACAAGATAAAGCGGAAACAGCCAGGCGGCGCGGCGGATTTCGCTTTCGCTGTGGTTCTCAACAACGGCGACGTGGAATTGCCGCGGCAACAGCACGATCGCGAACAGCGACAACAGCGTCATTGCGCCGAACGACGCGGTCTGCGGCGCCCGCGTCAACACCGCGGCGGTGTTCGGGCGATCCAGCGCCTGCGCCAGCAATGCCGAGGGTCCTCCGAACATGACAAAAGCCACGAAAATCCCGACGGCGAGAAAAGCGATGAGTTTGACGACCGATTCCGTCGCAATCGCCAGCATCAGGCCATCCTGATGTTCGGTCGCGTCGATATGGCGCGTGCCGAACAAAACCGCGAAAGTGGCCATCGCCAGCGCGACAAAAAGCGCAAGATCGCCGAATGGCGGCGCCATTCCGCCTGGTGCCGCTTCCGCCAGGATGGTCGACACCGAGGACGACACTGCTTTGAGTTGCAGCGCGATGTAGGGGATCATGCCGACGATCGCGATCAGCGCCACAGTTGCGGCCACGGTCTGGCTCTTGCCGTAGCGCGCGGCGACGAAGTCGGCGATCGAGGTGATGTTCTGGCTCTTGGCGAGGCGGACGATGCGGGTGAGCAAAGGAAACCCCAAACCGAACATCAGCATCGGGCCGATATAGATCGTGAGAAAGTCAAAGCCGGCGCGTGAAGCGAGCCCGACGGAACCGAAGAAGGTCCAGGAGGTGCAGTAAATCGCAAGCGACAGTGGATAAATGAACAGTCGCGCCGAACTCGCGCGCGTGATGCGGCGACGGTCGCCGTAGCTCGCCACCAGGAACAACAACCCGATATAAGCGAGCGCGATGGCGACGATGACCCAACCCTGTAACATGACCTTAACTCCGACGTCACCGGCGCTTTGGGTCCAAGCGCGAGGAGCTGCACTTTTGTTAAGGTCATCACAGTTTGGCGGGGGTGTCTATCTGGAGCACGAAAACTTTGGCGCGGCATGAAAGCCGCGCGCGTTGACGGCCGTCGATGCAGGCTGCATTCATGCCCCTGCTTGGCGTGCCCATTTGACCGGTGCCGATGAACCCCGCATTTCGCCGCATATTGAGCGAGACAGCCGAAACACTGGCGATCGCGCTTGCCGGTGGCCTGACATTCATTTTCCTCGGGTTGCCGGCGGGTCTAGTGTCCGGCTCGGTCGTGGCCGTGGCAACGGCGGCACTCCTGGGCCGGCCGATGCGCGTTCCAGTGACGCTTGCGCGCGCTTGCTATGTCGTTGTCGGGACACTCCTCGGTACGGTGGTGACGCCGGAAACCTTGCGCGGTGTGACCACCTGGCCGGCGAGCATCGCTTTGCTGATGCTAGCGTCGCTCGGCATGATCGCGGCAACCATGACCTATCTGCGGGTGGTGCACCGCTGGGATTCGCTCTCGGCGTTGATGGGGGCGAGTCCCGGCTCGATGGCTCAAGTCATTGCGTTGTCGAGCGAGCTCGGCGGCGATCTGCGCGCCGTCGCCATCGTGCAGACCGTGCGTGTGCTTCTGCTCGTTCTTGGCCTGCCGAACGGACTCGCGCTATTTGGATTGGTCGTTCCGGCGATGCCGGTGCCCCGCGGACCAGCAGGATTTTCAGTGCTCGGCGAAATGATCCTGCTGCTCGGAGTCGCCATTGCGTTTGCGTTGATTTTCCTGCGCCTGCGCTTTCCCGGCGGATTATTGTTCGGCGCGCTGGCCGGCTCCGCCATCCTGCACGGCGCCGGCCTCATCCATGCCGCGCTGCCGTGGTGGCTCGGCGGTGCGTCGGTCATCACGCTAGGTGCGCTGGTCGGTTCGCGCTTTGCCAATACCAGCGCCCGGATGCTGCTTGGTCATCTCGGCGCGGCGTTCGGCTCATTCGCTGTGTCGATGGTGGTCGCGACATTCTTTGTTTTGATCGTGGCGCGGTTATTTTCGTTCCCGATCGCCAACATCGTCATCGCGTTTGCGCCCGGCGCGCAGGATACGATGATGGTGCTGGCGCTCGCGCTGCATCTCGATCCCGTCTATGTCGGAGCGCATCATCTGGCGCGCTTCCTGGTCGTGACCTTCGCGATTGCGGTCACCGCGCGCCGGATAGCAATCAAAGATGCTCCACCGCACGCTTCGCAGCATGGCGTCGCGCCGGCATCGGAGGAGATTCACTCCGCCGCGAGCGCGCGTTCCTTGAACGAAAGTCCGAGCCGCTGCCAGACGTCGACCAAGGCTTCGGCCAGCGCGTCAATCAAGCCATCGTCGTGATAGGGGCTTGGCGTGATGCGCAGCCGCTCCGCGCCTTTCGGTACGGTCGGATAATTGATCGGCTGGATGTAAATGCCGTGTTCGGTCAGCAAGAGATCGCTCGCTTGTTTGCAGTGCTCCGGATCGCCGACGAATACCGGCACGATATGGGTCGAGCTGGTCATCACCGGTAGCGCGGCAGCCGCCAGCACCGCCTTGGTCCGCGCTGCACGCTCTTGATGCCGTTCGCGCTCCCAGTTCGACGTTTTCAGGTGGCGGATCGCCGCTGTCGCCGCGGCGCAAACCGAGGGCGGCAGCGCGGTGGTGAAAATGAATCCCGGCGCGTAAGAACGCACCGCATCGATCACCGCGCGCGATCCGGCAAGATAGCCGCCGAGACAGCCGAACGCCTTGGCTAGGGTGCCTTCGATGACGTCGATGCGGGGCATGACGCCATCGCGCTCGGCGATGCCGGCGCCGCGCGGACCGTACATGCCGACCGCGTGGACTTCATCGACATAGGTCATCGCGCCATAGCGGGCGGCGAGATCGCAAATTTGCGCCAGTGGCGCAACATCGCCGTCCATGGAGTAAAGGCTCTCGAACACGATGAGCTTCGGCCGCAGCGGATCGGCAACTGCCAACAGCTGCTCTAGATGCGCCATGTCGTTGTGGCGGAAAATTTGCTTCTCGCAATGTGCCTGGCGCACGCCTTCGATCATCGAATTATGATTCCAGGCGTCGGAAAGGATCAAACAGTTCGGCATCAAACGCGCCAGCGTCGAAATGCCGGTTTCATTTGAGACATAACCCGAGGTGAAGACCAGCGTGGCTTCTTTGCGATGCAGGTCGGCGAGCTCGCGCTCGAGCTCGACCATTGGATGGTTGTTGCCGGCGATGTTGCGGGTGCCACCGGCGCCGGTGCCCATCCGGGTCGCGGTCTCGACCATGGCGCCGATCACCTTCGGATGCTGGCCCATGCCGAGGTAGTCGTTGGAACACCAGATGACGACGTCTTTTGGCCCCGCGGGCGAGTGCCACACCGCGTGCGGAAAGCGCCCGGCGATGCGTTCAAGATCAGCGAATACGCGGTAGCGCCGCTCGGCGCGCAACCGCGCCAGCGCCTCGGTGAAATAGCCGCCGTAATCGATATCAGGGCGATTGTCGGGATAGGCCATCGGCAACCGTGTCCGGCTCACGCCAGCGTCAATATTGGAACTCGCGAGCAGACTTCTAGAAGCGTTCTAGGGTATTTGTCGAGGCCATAGAGGCCTGGCCAAAGGTCGCGCGATTTGAGCCGGATCAATCGACGGAAAACCGGTTATGATTTCGGCCCCGACGCGATGTATGCATCGTGTAAGTGACTACTAGACCCCGATTGGACTGGACCCTGATTGAACATGACCGACCGCACTGCCGGCCTTGATAACGGCCTCACTGACTATGGCGACCGCGACTTTTCGCGCTATTTGCGGCGCTCCTTCGCGCAATCCATGGGCTATTCACGCGACATGCTGGGCAAGCCCGTGATCGGGATCGCCTATACCGCCTCCGATTTCAACAATTGCCACCGTCACTTTCCCGAGCTGCTAAGCGCGGTCAAACGCGGCGTGCTTGCCGCCGGCGCGCTGCCGCTCGAATTTCCCACCATCTCGCTCGGCGAAGTCTTCCTCACCCCGACGAGCCTCAAATATCGCAACCTCATGGCGATGGACACCGAGGAGATGATCCGAGCGCAACCAATGGACGCGGTGGTGCTAATGGGCGGCTGCGACAAAACCGTGCCGGCGCAGCTCATGGGTGCGGTTTCGGCGGACCGGCCGGCGATCATGCTTGTCGCCGGGCCGATGATGACCGGACGGCATCGCGGCGAGCGACTTGGCGCTTGCACCGACTGCCGGCGCTTTTGGGCGCGGTATCGCGCCGGCGATATCGACGCCGCGGAAATCTCCGATGTTGAGGGTCAACTCGCTGTCACCGCTGGTACCTGCGCGGTCATGGGCACGGCTTCGACCATGGCCTGTCTCATCGAGGCACTCGGCATGTGTTTGCCGGGGACCGCGGCGATCCCGGCCGTGCATGCCGACCGTTTGCGTGCGGCCGAGGCAAGCGGCGCCGCTGCCGTCAAGCTGATCGGTTCCAAACTGACGCCGTCGCGGCTGATCAACGAGCAATCGGTTGAGAATGCGCTGCGGGTCCTGCTCGCGGTTGGCGGGTCGACCAATGCGGTCATTCATCTCACCGCCATCGCCGGCCGCGCTGGGGTGAAGGTTTCGCTCGAACGCCTCAACGAACTTTCCGAATCCACGCCTGTCCTGGTGAATCTCAAGCCGGTCGGCAATGGTTACATGGAAGATTTCTGCGCCGCCGGCGGCATGGGCGCGCTGTTGCGTGAATTAAAGCCGTTCCTTCATCTCGATTCCATGACGGTGACCGGCGAGACGCTCGGTGAACGGCTCACGCACTCGGCAAGCTATGTCGACCGCACGATCATCGCTGCGGCCAACAAGCCGCTCGAACCGACGGGCGGTCTCGTTGCGCTGTTCGGCAATCTGGCGCCCAAGGGCGCTATCCTCAAACGATCCGCCGCTGACGCCAAATTGTTCGAACATGAAGGCCGTGCGGTGGTGTTCTCATCGCTCACCGATCTCGCCGCGCGCATCGACGACCCGGCGCTCGAGGTCGAGCCGGCCGACATTCTGGTGCTGCAGAATGCTGGGCCGCATTCTCCGGCCTGCATGCCAGAGGCCGGCTATCTGCCGATTCCGAAAAAGCTAGCGCAGCGCGGCGTCAAAGACATGATCCGTATTTCCGACGCGCGCATGAGCGGTACCGCCTTTGGGACGATTGTGCTGCACGTCACGCCGGATGCCGCATCGGGCGGCCCGCTTGGGCTCGTACGCAATGGCGATCGCATCCGCTTATCGGTGAAGCGGCGGCGCATCGAGCTTTTAATCGATGACGCCGAAATGCAAAAACGCGCGCGGACCTCGACGCGCCGGTTGGACGCTCCGCAACGCGGTTATGCGAGATTGTTTGCGGAGCAAATCCTCGGCGCCGACGAAGGCTGCGATTTTGGGTTTTTGATGCCGAAGTGAATTTCCTTCCCTACCACGCGCTGTGCGCACCGGGGAACGACAGAGTTTACTCCGCCACCGCGATCTCCAGCGGGAAGTCGTCGACCACTTCGTGGCCGGTCTCGGTGACGATGAACGTGTGACCGAGGAAAATGCCGAACAGTCCATCCGCGGTGATCGGATTTGGCTCGGCCATGATGACCATGCCCGGCTTGAGCACCTCCTCGAATTTTTCTGCCGTGACGTGTTCGGCGACCACGTGTGGCTTGTCGGTGACGAGATCGATGCCGTGCACCTGCGTCGGCCGCGACTGGTAGCCATTGTCGCGGAAAAATTTGCTGGCCTGTCGCATCGCTTCGGCCGGCTTGCCCGGCGCGATCTCGGCGATGATGCGGCGGTAGCCCGGCAGCGTGATGTCTTCCCAGAACTTGCGCACCATGTCGGTCGGCTCGCCGAGGCAGATCGGCGAGCCGATCTGCGCGGTGTAGCCGCGATAGCCGGCGGCGAGCTCCATATTGATGATGTCGCCCTTTTGCAAAACGCGGCCTGACGGCCGCGGATTGCCGAAAATCATGGAAGGGTTGGCCATCGGCGTGGAGCCGATGATCAGAAAGTCGATGTCGCCGCCGCCTTCCAGGATGGCGGCGCCAGCGGCGGCGCGCAGCTCGTATTCCTTCACGCCGGGCTTGGCGCGCGCGACCATGGCTTCCATGGCTTTTTGACACAGCACGCCGGCTTTGCGGATGCAGTCGAGCTCTTCGGCGCTGTGGATCGATAACAGTTCGTGCAGGAAGCCATGCGTGAACACGAGCTCGGCATCGGGTAGGTTCTCGCGCAGCACGTTGTATTGATTGACCGGGAGGTAATCCGCGTGGCGCGGATCGACTTCCATTAGTCCAATGCGGCCGCGCTCGAGCTTAAGCTCGCGCAAGCGCTCGACCATGACGTCGGCATAGCGGCCGTTGCGGCTGTGGCGCACGTCCTTAACCGCGACCGCGACCTGCCGGCGTACAGCTTCGGCGTGCGTGCCGCCCATGGAGTAGACGAGCGTCGGCTCGCCTTCCAGCGGGACCACGACATAGCTCGCGAGCGCGTGCCATTCCCAATGGCCGGTGAGCCACAACATGCCGCCGCCGAAGCTCCAGTGACTCGGGCCGCCGGGCACGATGAGCGCGTCGAGCTTGTGCTGGTGCATTTTCGCCCGCAGCGCACGGTAACGGCGGTCATATTCGGCTTTTGAGAACTGCTCCCAAACTGCGTCACGGTAGTACGGCGTGTCCCGCATATTGGCGAAGGGCAGCGACTGGTCGAGCTTGGTGCGCACCATCTCCCAGGTTTGTGGACCGATGGGCTGCGGGCCGATGCGCGGCGGACGAATGTTCATGGACGGACCTCGAGACGATGGCTGCTGAAGGTAAGATTGGTTTCGGATCGCAGTTTAGTTGCCGGAAGGATCTGTGTTTAGTCAATGCGCCACCCGCACCCGGGCGCGCTGCAGCCGCGGCAGGACCTCGTCGCAGAAATACGGCACTTCGGCGAGGAAATTGACGAATGACAGGCCGATGCCGCGCACGCCGGCTTGGCTGATGATCTCAAGCTCCTCGGCGACGCGATCGGGCGTGCCAACGAACGGATAGCCGCCGATCGCATTGGCGGCGAAATAGCGGCGCTTCTTGTCGTACTCCTCATCGCCGATCGATTGCGGCGTGATGCTCTTGTTGGCCAACATGCCGTCAATCGCGCCCCAATCGGCATTGTCGATATTGACATGCCGGTAATACTCCTCGGCCTCCTTTTGCGTGGGCCGGCAGATCACCTGGCCCACTGTGAACACCTCGATTTGGCGGCCCAGCTTTGCCGCATCCGACTTGACCTCGGCGACTTTGGCCGTATTGCCGGCGAGCGAAGTGCGCGACCCCGCGGTGGCGACAAAGAACGCGTCGCAATTGCGCAGCGCAAAGGCCTGCCCGACATCGGAAGAGCCGGCATTCATCAATAGCGGCCGCGTATCGCCGTACGGCTTCGGAAAAGCGCGGGCCGCTTTGAGCGAAAGATAGCGGCCGTCGAAATCGAACGTGCCGTCGGGCGACCACGCCAGCTTGACCACATCAATCCATTCCTGCGCGTAGTCGTAGCGCGCATCATGCTCGCGCTGCTGGACGCCGAACATGTCGAACTCGCCTTCATTCCAGCCGACGACGATATTAACGCCGACGCGGCCTTCACCGATGTGATCGGCGGTGACGAATTCCTTGGCTGCGATCAGTGGATGAAACAATGGCGCATGAACCGTGCCGAACACGGTCATGCGCTTGGTGGCGCACAGGAGCCCTACCGCCCAGGTAATGGTCTCGAGCGAGCAGCCGTGAAAATCGGTGTCGCCGCCATAGCCTTTCCAGCGTGCGATCGGCAGCATGAAATCGAGGCCGGCCTCATCGGCGAGCTTTACGAGCGCAACGCAATCCGACCAGGTCGCCGACCAGCGCTCAGGAACTTTGGTAGCGGAGCGACCCGACGAACAATTGGCGCCGAACAGCCCGATCTTGAGCGCATTGCCATTGTACATCGCGATGCGGTTCTGCATGGACGCGCTGCGCGCCAGCACGGCGTTTTCTCCCCGCTGTTCGGAACATCATCGCCGCGATAATCGGGCGGATCAAGACGATTGGGCCGACAGTACCCGATCCGGCCACGACAACTGGCGGTGCTTTACTCGGAAGAGTTGATTGGTCAGCAGTCAAGCTCGTTCACAACCTGCACAGCGTCTAAAGACGTCTCTGAACCCATTGCCACCACCACGCCGTTCCGCCAAAATTATCGCATTCCGGCGACCCTTTTGGCTGGTGGTCGCAAATGTCGAAACGCTTCATATGCGCTGGTATTTTTGCGCTCGTTTTCGGCACGATCACTGATGCGAATGCGGCTTCAACACTTAAAATGACATGTAGCGGAAGTCTTACCAACACACGCTCAGACGGTGTAACTCTTGGCCAATGCGATCTGAATTTCATATCAGTGAAAGCAATGGATGAGATAGAAAATACTTGTGGAATTCCCGGCACTGCTGATTCCCCCACTGAAAATCAGTGCCGAATACGAGCGGTTGTCTCGCCCGATCCAATTCCCGCCGCAGATCACAGGAAGCTATACAGGGTTCTTGAGGTGTGGTCGGTAGATAAGCGGTGATTAAACTGAGGTGACCAGGGATAAGCCAGATGAGCGAGCCGGATACGCCGCAAAATCCCGTCGTTTCTAATTATGGTTTGGCCCTAACGGTCTACATTCTGTATCTCGTTGGCTTTCTGACGGGGATAACAGTCCTTGTCGGCGTGGTAATCGCCTATCTTCAACGAGACAAAATAGATCGGGTAACCCAATCCCATTTTCAGTTTCAGATAACGACGTTTTGGATTGGACTTATGTATTTTTTCGTTGGGCTATTCACAATCCACTTTGGAATAGGCGTGGTAATTTTGCTCTGGTGGATCGTTTGGACCGTGATTAGATGCGTAAAAGGTCTTCTTGCCTTGAATATGGGCCAAGCGATACGCGATCCGAACTCTTGGTGGTTTGGAGAGACGTAAAGAGACCAGCGAATGTGTTCTATGGCGTACACTGTCACCAGTGATACTGTAGGTCTCGCCATCGGTCCCATGGCTGAAACAGCAAACGACGTGTACGAAGCGCTCAGCAAAGCTCGTCAGATGCACGATGCGGGATTGGCAAACGTTTCAATCGCCGACCAAGCGGGGCATCAAATTGACGGCGACGAGTTGCTGGACTGCCTGGCGGGCAAAAAGACCATCACTGAAGACTTGCGTGCAGTTTAGGAACATTTGGCTTCCGAGGCGACTACCTGCGGAACCTGATTGATCGCAGCGACGAATGCGTGGAGAACAGGTTCCCCGAATTCCTCCCCAATTTCAGGTGCCGAGAAGCAATGCGCGTTCGACAATTGAGGGAATGCGAAGAAGCTTCGTCCACGACCCATAGAAGCACAAAGGAACTCTGGTGCTGCCGGTCAGGATTGAACTGACGACCTCTCCCTTACCAAGGGAGTAACGGCACATTGATTCAACTGGCGTATTCTCATTTTGATTTATTTTTCCGCGCGTTTTCCACGGACATACCAAGCACTCACCGAATGTCCGCTTTCGGGAGTAAAGCGGACATCAGCGAATATGGTCGAAATTTACGCTAATGACCAAAGCGGACGTGAGCAGCTCGGGATTGCTGCCGTGGGCGCTGCCCCTGAACCCCATTTCGATGATCCCAAATCCCTACTAGAATTCTTTTGATTGCAGCATGTCGGGACGCTCAAGGAAACGAATGAACGCCTCCGGAGCGAACCCGGCTTTCCGCCATCACAAGATTCCCACGCCGAAAAGCGAACCCTATATCTGCGTCCCCGGTCCCGATCGCCGCCTTTGGTTCTGCGAAAGCGGCACCTCGAAGATCGGGCGACTTGATGTCGGCAGCGGCGCCTTCGACGAATTTCCTCTGCCGGAAGCCAATGCCATGCCGATCGGCATCACGCCGGGGGCCGACGGCAATCTGTGGTTCTGCGCCAAGAAAGCCAACAAGGTAGGCCGCATAACCGTGAACGGCACGATCACGCTGTTTGCGCTTCCAACGCTGAACGCGGGGCCGGACGGAACGCTGCTCGGACCAGACGGCAATGTCTGGTTCTCGGAGAGCGACGCCGGACAGATTGGACGCATTTCATCGCACGGCGAAATCGCCGAGTTTAGGCAGGGTATCACGCCAGGAAGCCGACCGCTCTCGATTGCGGTTCGCGACGGCGTGTTGTGGTTCAGCGAAGCTGCAGGCAATCGTATCGGCCGCATCAGCCTCGACGGCAAAATAACGGAATTTCCCATTCCAAGCCGCGACAGCCAGCCACGCGCCATGGCGGCGCACCCAGATGGCAGCATTTGGTTCGTGGAGACAAGCACCAACGCGCTCGGCCGCATCGACGGCGCGGGACGCATCACCGAGCATCCTGTCTTCACGCCGGATTCGTCACTGCGAGGTGTCTGCGTCGCGCCTGACGGGGACCTTTGGTTTACCGCCAATGCCGCCAACAAAATCGGGCGCATGAAACCGGATGGTCGGGTTATTGGCGAATATCCAATCCCGACGCCGAACGCCGGCGCGCGCTGCATCTGTGCTTGGCCGGACGGCCGCTTGTTCTACACAGCGTTCGATGCCGGCCTGATCGGCGAAGTCATCCCGCATTAGAGCAAACACTATGGGAGGGCGGCCAACCGTCGCGTCAATCCATCGTGATGTTGGCGGTCCGGATTACCTTGGCCCATTTCTCCGTATCATCAGCGATGAGCTTGCCAAATTCGGTCGGCCCCATTGGCATCGGTTCGGCGCCGAGTTCGGCGAAGTGCGCTTGCATCGCCGGGTCGGCGAGCGCCGCACTAACCTCCTTGCTGAGCGTGTCGATGATCGACTGCGGCGTGCCCCGCGGCGCGCCCAGCCCGAACCATCCGGTCGCGTCGTAGCTCGGCACGCCATCGGCAATCGGCGGAACGTCCGGCAGCGCGGGCGAGCGCTTTGCCGAGGTCACCCCGAGCGGACGCAGCTTGCCGGCCTTGAGGTAGCCGATCGACGAAGTGATGCCTTCGAACATCACTTGCACTTGCCCACCGATCAGATCGACAAGCGCCGGGCCGCCGCCGCGATAACCCACCACGGCCAGTTTGACGCCTGTCATGTACATAAACAATTCAGCAAACATATGCGGTGGGCTGCCGTTGCCAGCCGTGCCCAGGTTGATCTTCCCTGGATTAGCCTTGGCGTAGGTGATAAACTCGGCAACGCTTTTCACCGGCACCGACGGATTAACCTCCAGCACCGACGGTGCTTGCATGATGCCTGCAATCGGCACAATGCCTTCTATGAAATTGAATTTGAGGTGGGGATAAAGCGTAGTGTTGATCGCGTTCGACTGGGTAACGAGAAGCAGCGTGTAGCCGTCCGGGTCGGCGTGTATCGCCGCCTCGGTGGCGATGTTGCTACCCGCGCCCGTCCGGTTTTCGACGACCAATTGCTGGCCGAGCCGCTGCGACAGCCACTGGCTGATGAGGCGTGCGCAGATGTCGGTTGGACCTCCGGCCGCATAACCGACGAGCAAGAGCACTGAACGTGTCGGATAGGCTTGCGCGCTGACGGCACGCGACAGCACGGGCAGGGCGGCCGCGCCCGAAGCTCCACGCAAGAAGTTACGACGGGAAAATTTCACCATTTGCGTCCTTCCACTTTCAGGACCCGGATAAGCTAACTCAGTCCCGCATTCGCGCGAGGTAACCGCGACCCATGTTAGCGCATGTTGCCGGATTCGATGCTGGGTGACATGGTGACCGTGCGCAGCAGCGCGAATTGATCGTTGAACCCCGTTCCGCCGATCGCAAATCCCTGCTGTAATCGCGCTCTAAAAATCGGCGTAGTCCGAAGCCTTGGGATGGGCGATGCGACGCCGCGATTTCATCAAAGTCGTTGCCGGTTCGGCTTCTTTTTGGCCGCTTACGGCGCGCGCACAGCAGGGCGAGCGTGTACGCCACATCGGCGTACTGAACCCTGCATCAGCAAACGATCCGGTATGGCAGGCCCGTATCGGGGCATTCCAGCAGGAGCTGGCGCTATTGGGCTGGAGCATCGGCCGCAACGTGCGCATCGACATTCGCTGGGCAACGACCGATGCCGGTGAGATTCGCAGACAGGCGGCAGAACTGGTCGCGCTCGGGCCCGACGTCATCCTGACTGCAGGTGACACGACCTTGCCATCCTTACTGCAGGTGACCCGCAGCGTGCCTATCGTGTTCGCGGTGGCTACCGATCCCGTCGGCGCCGGCTACGTCGGCAGCCTGGCACGGCCGGGCGGCAACGCCACAGGGTTTATGGTTTTTGAATTCGGCATGAGTGGAAAATTTCTAGAGCTGCTTAAAGAGATCGCGCCAAACGTCACGCGAGCGGCGATCATTCGCGATGCGACCAATGCTTCAGGAATGGCCCAGTTCGGCGCGATCCAGGCCGTGGCGCCGTCGCTCCACTTGGAAGTGCTCCCAGTCAACATGCACGACGCCAGTGAGATCGAGCAGTCTGTCAAGACTTTCGCGAACTCTCCAAATGGCGGTCTGGTCGTGACGGCGAGCGCTGCGGGATTACGTTATGGCGATTTGATCGTCTCGTTGGCGGCCCGGCACAAGCTGCCGGGGGTCTATTGGGAACGCTTCTTGGTCGCTGCGGGCGGCCTGATCTCCTTTGGGCCCGATCTGTTGGATAACTACCGGCATGCGGCCGGCTACGTCGATCGCATCCTAAAGGGCGAGAAGCCGGCGGACCTGCCAGTGCAGGCACCGACCAAGTACCAGACGGTCATCAATCTGAAGACTGCCAAGGCACTGGGCCTCACATTCCCGCCTGCTGTACTTGCCCGCGCTGACGAGGTGATCGAATAGACTGCTTTTGCTGCACTGCATGAGTCCGCTTTTGGCACAAAGCGGACATTGCCACCGTGCTGAACGATGTCCGCTTTTGGGGGTAAAGCGGACATCAATGAGCGGCAATCCCATGTCCGCTTTTGACCCAAAGGAGACATCGGCCTGCTAATTTTGCTGCAGCGCAGTGCGTGGCGCGGGTTCGAATAAAGTATTCGAATTTCGCGAAGGTGGTTCTCGGCCAGAGGTAAATCCCATGACGGCGGGAATTCATCGTGTGTATAATGCTAATAAGGCTTACGAAACCGCCTCTGAAAGGTATCGACGCTAGCAGTCCACCATAGTTTTGAGAAGTTCAGGAGGTTTCTTTGATTACCTTACCTGAACTAGCAGCGGAGGCTTTGGGCTCCCACCTTGCGGAGCAGTTGAACCGCAGGTTTGGATCGACAGATGCGCGTTTGACAAAATTCATTCCGCATCTTTCGAGGCTTGCACTGGACTGTATCGGCAACAGCGACGCGCTCTACCACAATGTTGAACATACAATGTTGGTGACGCTCGTCGGCAGCGAGATCATGAGCGGTCGGGCGCGACTGATGCCCACTTCGGCTAACGATTACGCACATGTCATTGCCGCTTGCCTGTTTCACGATATTGGCTATGTCCGGGGCATTCTCAAAGGAGATGGTGCCGATGGATACGTAATCGACTCCGAGGGCGGTAAAACCGCTCTTGGGCGTGGTTCATCCGACGCGGCGCTCATGCCCTACCACGTCGACAGATCGAAGCTGTTTGTGAAGGAGCGCATTGCCCGGAGTGAACTGCTCGATGCTGACAGGATTAGCAGTGCGATTGAATGTACACGATTCCCGCCTGTGCACGGTCCGAACGACAAGAATAGTGAAGGCTTTCTGGTACGCGCTGCTGACCTCATTGGACAACTCGGGGACCCGCACTATCTCCGGAAAGCCAATGCGCTGTATCATGAGTTTGAAGAAGTTGGAATGAACAGGAAGCTTGGATACGCCTCGCCTGCCGATCTTACGGATCGATATCCGCAGTTTTATTGGAGTAGTGTTGCCGCGCACATCCAGCCTGCTGTCCAGTATCTCAACGTTACCTCGAGCGGACGACAGTGGATCGCAAATCTCTATAGTAATGTTTTCCGCGCCGAACTGGGGGCAATGCGACTGCGCCGTCGATCATCGGACCGCGCCACATGAGCGATCCGATTCTTGCCAAGGTCGAAAAATGCACGGCCGCTTGGGAAGCCCTCAGCGCTTCGAGCCAACGCCAGCCGCTTCCGCTCTATTGTCCCGAGCACGACAAATGGGAACGGCAGCACGACGAAGTCGCTGGCGCTTGGCGCGATGCCTGGTGTGACCTGCTCGCAACCTCACCGACAACGCGGCAGGGTGCGATTGCGCTGATTGACGCGTTCCTGTTGTGTCAGGGAGAGGTTGACCGAGAAAATTCACAGCTGCTTGCGCGACTAAAAGCGTTTCTGCAAAGCGCGGCGTAGGCGATTGAAAAGACGCGCGCTCAACCGATGTCCACTTTCGGGGGTAAACCGGACATGACGCGGACTAAGTGCGATGTCCGCTTTTGACCCAAAGCGGACATTGGTCGAGTCGCCGACTGCTGGCCGCGCAACATGCAGGATTTCGGAAAATGTTATGGCCAATTGGAACGTCTACTATCGAGACAGAGATCGAACAGCTCGCGAGATGACGCCATCGCGCCGGGGGTTAGCGGCCGCGAGCGGCGGCAGGGCAGCCGTCGACACGTCACTTCGGCGGCCACTCGGGGTATTGCGGCAGGTCGTCGTTGATGCGCACCCAGGGCGCCTTGGAGGCGACGAAGAAGTGGCACTCAGGCGACAGGCCGGCGGGATCGTCGAATAGCGCCAGCGCGACGCCGATCCGCTTGGCCTCCGCGCGCTCGGCCATCACGCGCGTGCCGCATGTCGGGCAGAAGACGCGCTGCAGCGCCGGGGACGAGGCGAAGCGCGCGGTCGTGCCCGTCACGCTCACCTGATCGATCGGATAGAGGGCACGGGCGAAGAACGGCGAGCTCATCGCCTTCTGGCACAGCCGGCAATGGCAGATCCTCACGTTAGTCGGCTTACCACGAGCCTGGAAGCGCACCTGGCCGCAGAGGCAGCCACCCTCACGCACGGGTTCGTCTGGCATGGCGACCTCTTGTCAGCACTTGCGCTCGGCGGCCAGCGTTCGCGTCACGGCTGGGCGGTCGGCCATGCGCTTCGGCGGTCGGCGAGCTTGGTTTCGGCTTGCGGTCTGCGCTTTCCTTTTCTGTATCTCGCGCCAATCGCAACGCTCTCAAGCGGTGCATATTCTTCACACCTTCTGTTTCGCCGCAAACAAGAGAGCATCGTCGAGCCGATCGTTGCCCCAGAACATCTCGGTCCCGACGAAAAAGGTCGGCGCACCGAAGATGCCCTTCGCACGGGCCTGCTCCGTCTGGTCGCGGAGCCGCGTTTTGATAGGTTCGGACTGAGCCCGCTCTGTAAGACCCAAGTCCGATAAGCCCAGTTCTGCCACGATGGGAACCATTTGCTCCGGCTGATTGATATCCTGATCGCGCACGAAATTGAGCTCCATCACCTTGCGGCAGAAGGCGCCGATCCAAGGCTCATCGACACCCAATAGCGCGATCCGGAGGGGCAACACGCCAAGACGCGGGAACACGCTAGGCTTGCCCCAGGGCGCGAGGCCGTATTTTCGGCAAAGTCGCGCCATGTCCTGCTGCACATAGGCGCCCTTCTCCTTTTGCAGCACGAAGGGCGAGTTCTCCATCCCCAAAGCGCGAAAGATTGGCCCAAGAAGGAATGGCTTCCACGCGATCCGGATGCCGTGCCGTCCCGCCTCCTCTTCGATCCGCATAACGCTCAGGTAGCTGTAGTTGCTGCCGAACTCGAACCAGAACTCGATCTCCGGTGCATGCTCGGCCTGCTTGGCTACACCTGTCATTGGGGGGCGTCCTTTGCGGCAAGCACCAGAGGGCACTCGGTCAGCTGTAGGTCACGAGGCAGCGGATCTCGATGCTCTGCCTGAGCGGCGCATCCGGCGGGATGTCGGGAAGATCGAAGGCTGAATGGGGCGTGAAGCGAGCGACGCCGTTCACTTGCGAGTCGTATTGCTTGAAGACTAACGCCTCGTTGCTGTCCATCTCGGAGAAGTAGGCCCAGCGATGACGCGGCGATTCCTGCACGAGATAAAGCTCGCCGGACCAATCTCGGTAATGGAGGTCGGCGACTACCAGATCCTTTACCGAGATTGAGCATGCATCGCACACTGCCAACGGCGTATCTACAACTTTGCCGCCGATGGAACGCCAGATGTTGACGATCGCAAAGCGCTGCGCCCTTGCCCGGACTCTCTCTTCCAGAGGCATGATTTCGAACCGCTTCTGCCCCGAGGTCTCGGTGTAGTCGTTGTGGATGCGCCCAGCCGCACCAGGGCGGCTGCCGTCACCGTGGCGTCCGAAGGTTAAGGTGGGCCGCCCGGCCTCACGCTGGCGAACCTGATGATCGAAGATGTGAGCGTGATCGGCGCCGGTGACGTACTTCGCGAGTTCGGCCGCTTCAGCGTAGTAGCGGCTTTGGATTGCATCTTGATCAGTGAAATCCGTCACCGCGCTCGGCGCGTCCCAAAGCTCGAACCCTTCGACGTGAATGGCGGGTGGTGACGCCATCGCACGCGCGTCCCTGATCCACACCGGGCTTTCCCGATACTCGCAGTTCTCTCGGGCTGTTCCGGCAGGCGGCTCGTACATGTAGTTGTAAGGACGCTCGGTGGTCGGCGCGAGGTAAGCAAGCGCGGCCGTTACACCGGGTAAGCGCGGTATCGCCGGCGAAAATCTGTAGACCGCGTCGTCGGCTCGCTCGCCAACATCTCGGCGTGAATCCAGCGCTTGGATTTGCATGATCTTTCTCCTCGGACTCTTTACGCACGCCAAAATGACTTACTCGCCTCGCAAGTCGCGTCATACCGGGTGAGGCCGATATCCCGAAGTGAGCGGTCGGACGTCGCCGCGAGGGCGCGTCGGTCACTTGGTTGTCGAACTCTCGCCAACGAGAAAATGGTGAACCGAGTAGGCGGTCATGAGTGCGGAGTAACCCTCTGGCAAGTGTGATTGCTGCCACCCGTCGCCAAACGCCTCCTTGACAGCGTCGAGATCCCGCCAGACGGACTCGAACACAACTTCGACCGCCGACGCGTCGACTGGTTCGAGAATTCGATATTTAAGACATCCCTTCTTACTGTTGACCAGAGCCGCAGATGAGGAGTGAAATTTTCGGAGCAGTTCATCTCGGCATCCAGGCGCGGCAGTTGCCCGAAAGACCCGCGCAATTGGTCGAGAGCTATTACGGACCGTCATGATTCCTCGCGATGCTGGGGTCGCTTAGATCGGTCGATCAGGTCACGGTGACGTAGATCGTGCCGATGTCAGGGAGGTGCGGTATCGCGAGTGCGATGGCAATTGCGACGGCGGCAACGACCGCGAGTCCGAATGCAGTGACAGCGAGGGTCGAATGCAGAGGACGCTCGTGCGGCAGCGCGCGACCGCCGACCGGCGACAGTGTCAGTGTAGTCATTGTCAGTCTCCTCTGAGAGCTTGCGCCGACGTTCACGGCCGGAAGCCGCGATCGCCGGTGAGATGTTGAAGCACGCGGCGCTCCATTTCGTCGGTGAGCCGGTCATCGGGACCGAGGCCGCCAACGATGCGGGCGATTTCGCGATTGGCGGCGCGCTGGCGCGAGCGCTCGATAGCATCGAGGACGCGGCGCAGAAGGCCGCGCTGCGCACGGGCGGGCTCGCCGCGGGGAGGATGCGCCAATTCGCCGGCGACGCCGAAATCGCGATAAAGCGGAATGCTATTCATGGCTGAAGTCCTTTCATTATTTTTGAGATATTCTCATCTATATAACTGCCGGTCCGCCAAAGTGATGCTGGCGGTTATGGAGAACAACGGATATGTTCTCAATCGATGATTGAGATTATCTCATGCATAATCTGCCGCCCCTGAACAGTTTGCGGGCTTTCGAGGCTGCCGCGCGTCACTTGAGCTTGACCAAGGCGGCGGCCGAACTGAACGTCAGCCCCGGCGCGATCAGCCATCAGATCCGCGGCCTTGAAGAATTGCTGGGCGTGCAATTGTTTGAGCGCCGCGTGCGCGCAATCGTTCTCACCGCGGCGGGCAAGCTCCTCTATCCCGGCCTGCAAACCGGCTTTCTCCACCTGCGCGAGGCAGTGGCGGGGCTCAAGCAATCCGGCACCGCGCGCGTTCTGGTGGTGAGCACGCCTCCGGGCCTGACCGCGAAATGGCTGGCGCCGCGGCTTTACCGCTTCGCCAATGCGCATCCCGAGATCGACACGCGCATTTCCTCGTCGCTCGACAACGCCAATTTTACGACCGACGGCGTGGACGTCGCGATCCGCCACATGGCGGAACATCCGGCGCCGGACCCAGCGCTGGATATGGAAAATCTCGTCACGCTGTCGCTCGTGCCGGTGTGCAGTCCAAGCTTCCTCAAACGCCACGGGCCATTGAATACGGCAGAGAACCTCGCGCGCGTGCCACTAATTCACGACGAGACGTTCCTGCCACGAGCGCGCGTGCCGACTTGGACCGATTGGTTCCATGCCGCCGGCGTCGATCACGTTGACGTTTCACACGGGCTCACCTTCAACACCGCCGACCATGCGCTCGACGCCGCAAGCGAAGGCGCCGGCGTGCTGCTGGCGCAGAACATTCTGGCCTATGATCATCTACGCAGCGGCCGGCTGGTGATTCCGGTTACGCTCGCTTTGCCCTCAGGCCGCGCCTACCATCTCGTGCGTCCTAAGCGCGGCGGTAATCGCCCGCAAGTCGAGACATTCAGCCGCTGGCTGAAAGATGAATTCGCGGCCCTTGATTGGACGATTTTGGGCGCCTCGACACAGAACACGGCCGCACGGAAATCGCGAAGCTGAGGAAGATCGCTCGGCGGTCCGATGCTCGGTCCCCTTATCGCACGTTGCCTCGTCGTTGCAGTTTATGGTGCATTGCATGAGTCCGCTTTTGACCCAAAGCGGACATTCCCTAGCGATGCCCTGACCACTTCCAATCTGCCGGTTTGACCCGATACGATCCCAGCTCCGAATAGGGCTGGCATATGAGGCGGCGCGACTTCATCAGGCTTGCAGGTGGCTCGGCGGCTGCGTGGCCGCTCGTGGCGCGCGCGCAGCAGCAGGCGATGCCGGTGATCGGGTGGCTCTCGAGCCTTTCGCCCGAGGGAGGCAAACCGAATCTCGCGGCGTTTCGCAAAGCATTGGCCGATACCGGCTACGTCGAGGGCCACAATGTCCAGTTCGAATATCGCTGGGCGAACGGAAACTACGATCGGCTGCCGTCGATGGCGGCCGATTTGGTCGGGCGGCGTGTGGCATTGATCGCCACCAGCGGTGGCGAGCCACCGGCGTTTGCCGCTAAGGCCGCCACCGCGACTATTCCCATCGTGATGGTCATGGGCGGTGATCCCGTCAAGGAAGGACTTGTCGCAAGCCTCAACCAGCCAGGTGCCAACGCCACCGGTGCGACAGTATACGCCTATAATATGGAGTCTAAGCGCCTTGCCTTGCTGCATGAGGCGGTCCCCGCCGTTAAAATCATCGCCATACTTGTCAATCCAGCCAGTCCCGGCGCGGAATTGCAGACGCGCGAGGTGCAGGAAGCAGCTCCACGCCTCGGCGTTGAAGTCGTTATTTTAAATGCGCACGGTGCGGGCGAGTTTGAGAGTCTCTTCGATGCGATGGCGGAACGGAAGGCGGGCGCGTTGCTGGTCACGGCCGATCCGTCCCTTTACAACGAACGTGGGCAACTAATCGCGTTGGCGGCGCGACACCGGCTGCCGGCGATCTACGAATGGCGTCTGCACGCCGTCGAGGGTGGCTTGATGAGTTATGGGACAGTGCTGACGGATGCCTATAATCAAGTAGGACGTTATGCAGGCCGTATCCTTAACGGCGAAAAGCCAGGAGACCTACCAGTGGTGCAGCCCACCAACTTCCAATTCGTTATCAACCTGAAGACCGCAAAAACACTCGGATTGGAAATCCCACCCACACTTTCGGCCCGCGCTGACGAGGTGATTGAGTGAGACGGCGCGAATTTATCAAGCTTGCTGGCGGTGTCGCCGCATGGCCCTTAACTGCGCGCGCACAGGAGCGTGAGCGCCTACGCCGTATCGCTTGGCTGGTGGGAACAGCAAAAGACGTGCCCGGCGCTCGGGACCGCGACACGGCATTTTTGGAAGCGTTTGAGCAGTTGGGTTGGACGAACGGGCGCAACGTGCAGATCGACATCCGCTGGGCCGCAGGCAATGCTGACGACATTCGAAAATACGCGGTGGAGTTGGTGGCGCTTGCCCCGGACGTAATTCTAGCCACTGGCGGCGCGGGCGCCGCCGTGATGTTAAAGGCCACTCAAACCATTCCCATTGTCTTTGCGGTCGTCCCCGATCCTATGGGCTCCGGCTTCGTCCAGAGTCTCTCGCGACCGGGCCGCAACACTACCGGCTTCATGTCGTTTGAGTACAGCCTGTGTGGAAAGTGGCCAGAACTGCTCAAGGAGATTGCGCCAAACGTAACGCACGCGGCAGTTCTTCGCGATCCAACATTTGTTGCGGGAATCGGCCAGTTCGCCGTTATTCAAGCCGTGGCGCCATCGGTTGGCGTTGAGGTCAGCCCAATCGACCTAAATGAGCAAAACCAGCCAAACCAGATTGAACGCGCCATCGCAACGTTCGCACAATCGCCAAACGGGGGATTAATCCATACGGCGAGTGGCATAGGAGCGGCCAATGTTAATTTAATCATCGCAGCGGCCGCACGTTACAAGTTGCCAGCGATATACAATCAACGGCCTTTTGTGGTTTCAGGCGGATTAATCTCCTACGGGCCGAATTATCCTGATCAATTTCGACGCGCGGCAGGCTACGTTGATCGCATATTACGGGGCGAGAAACCTGCTGATCTGCCGGTGCAGGCTCCGAACAAGTACGAACTCGCCATCAACCTGAAGACAGCAAAGGCGCTCGGCTTGTCGGTGCCTCAATCCTTGCTCGCCCGTGCCGACGAGGTGATCGAATAGACGCTTTTTGCTGCAGTGCATGAGTCTGCTTTTGGCACAAAGCAGACATTGCCACCGTACCGAACGATGTCCGCTTTTGGGGGTAAAGCGGACATCATCGAGCGCCAAGCCGATGTCTGCTTTTGACCCGAAGCGGACATTGGGTTCGTCCCTTAACGAGCCTCGTTTGAGCCGGTACGATGCCTCGTCTAAGCCTCGGCGGGAGAGGCAATGAAGCGGCGCGAGTTCATCACGTTAGTCGGCAGCGCGGCGGTCTCGTGGCCGATTACTTCGCACGCGCAGCAGGCGGACAAGACGCGGCTGATCGGCGTCCTGATGGGCTATGTGGAGAGCGATTCAACCGCGCAGTCTGAGGTCGCAGCGTTCCGGGGTGCGCTCGCGAAGCTGGGGTGGACGGAAGGCAGCAATCTCCGAATCGAACTGCGCTGGGGCAACGCTGATCCGGATAGGATTAGGACGTTAGCAAAAGAGCTGATCGATCTGCGGCCAGACGTGATCCTCAGTCACACCACGCTCGTAACCGGGGTCCTTGCGCGCGAGACGCGGACCATTCCCATCGTATTCGTCAACGTAGCCGATCCCATCGCGAGCGGCTTCGCCGCGAGCCTCGCACGTCCGGGCGGCAACATCACTGGCTTGACGGTGGAGATTCCCGCACACGGAGGTAAATGGGTGGAACTATTGAAGGAGATCGCGCCGCGTACCGTGCACATGGCGCTGCTGTTCAACCCGGCAACAGCCGTGCCGCTCCAATTCTTCATGCCCTCAATTCAAGCCGCCGCATCGTCCCTTGCCATTCAGATCAGTAACGCCCCGGTTCACGCGAAGGATGAGATCGAAGGGGTTATCGCTGCACAAGCGCGCAGTCCGGGTGGCGGCCTCATCGTGATGCCGGACCCATTCAACGTGACAAATCGTGATCTGATCATTGCGCTGGCAGCCCGCTACGGCGTGCCGGCGATCTATTGGAATAGCCTTTTTAGGGAATCAGGCGGCCTGATCACCTATGGTGCTGATTTCGCCGAACAGTTCCGCCAGGCGCCAGAGTACATCGACCGCAGGCCGCCAAGGCGTTGAACCTCGAAGTGCCACCATTGCTACTCGGTCGCGCCGACGAGGTGATCGAGTAGCTGACAAACTAAGCTCGTCCCAATGTCCGCTTATGACACAAAGCGGACATCCCCGCTGCCGTGAACGATGTCCGCTTTTGGGGGTAAAGCGGACATGGGGATTTGAGAGCGTGATGTCTGCTTTTGACCCAAAGCGGACATCGGCTCACTTAGGCCCCCGACCTCTTCCAGTAGGCTAGTTTAAGTGGGTACGATGCCTTGTCCTGAGCCTCGGGGGAGGCAATGCGACGGCGCTCCAGAGCAAGCAGCAAAGTGGCTAACGCGCGAAGCCGCAAGACGGTAAAGCGCCGAACCGCGTCTAAAGTCGTGCACCGCCCCGGTGCGCCGACCTTGAAGTAAAAGTCGCGCGACTAACGCGCGAGCGCGATGAGGCGCTGGAGCGGGAAACTGCGAGCGCCGAAGTCCTCAAGGTAATCAGCTCTTCGCCCGGCGAGCTAGAGCCAGTCTTTCAAACCATGCTGCAAAATGCGACGCGACTGTGCGACGCCAAGTTCGGCGCCCTATTCGAATTTGCCGACGGTGCATTTCGTGCGCTCTCCAATCTCAATACCCCGCCCGCACTCGCCGACTTTAACCGCGAGCTCCGCGTCTGGGGACCGCACACAGCTCTCGGCCGGCTGGCTCACACCCGGCAGACGGTCCATGTCGAGGATGCTCTAGCCGACCGCGCTTACCGGGAAGATGCTGGCCGCAAGGCCGCCGTCCAGTTGGGGGGGCATACGCACACTCCTCGCCGTGCCGATGCTCAAGGAAGACGTGCTGGTCGGCGCTATCACCATCTTCCGTCAGAGCGCGTGCTGCATGCGCATCCAGGCGATTGCGTTGTCTGCGAGATCGACATCTAGAATGTAGTTTGGGTTGCCGAAATACGGCTCAATCGGTTTGGTATTCTCAAAGAGGGCCGGATGCCACTGGTCGCTGTCGCCACCGAGGAACCCGTAGAAATACTCGAAGCCCAGGCCGTTTGGCCACAAATCAAATGGACCAGCCTGGCTCGACATCCAGTCCGGCACATTGTGCATCTTGCCGAACCATGACGTGTTAAATCCGTTTTCCCTGAGCACAGCCCCTACGGAGCCGGCACTCGGCGGAACGAGCGAGTTGTAGCCCGGAAAGCCGGTTGCGAACTCGGTGATGACGCCACTGGCGACCGAATGGTGGTTGCGTCCAGTAATCAGCGCGGCTCTGGTGGGAGAGCACAGCGCGGTCGTGTGGTACATGTTGTAGCGAAGCCCGCTGTCAGCGAGCCGCTGGAAGTTGGGGGTTTGGATCGGGCCTCCGAAGGTGCTGGTCGCTCCAAAGCCCACGTCGTCTGTCAGGATCAACAAAACATTGGGCGCTCCTGCCGGAGCTTCGATGCTCTTTGGAAAATCGGGCGTCGAATCCTTTACGGTGCGTCCGATTTTTCCTTGAAATGGAGGTTGCGGCGGCGGCAAAACGCTGGGGGTCTGGGACGCTGCAGTGCGTGGCGGCGCGGCAGACGTGACTGCCGATGCGGCAATGACGGAACTGGAACCGAGCAACCGACGGCGGCTAATTTCGACTTTGCCCGCAGCGGATGGAGCATTGGACTTCTTGTCCGATTTCTCCTCGCTCATTGTGTCCTCCGGGGGTGTAAGACGATTCAGAGCGAGCGCCGGGGTCTAGCGACGGCTGTCGCGCAACGATTGACGATAGGTCGTGCGTTAAGACTTTTAATTTGATTTAGCTCAATGACGGAACCCGATAGCGCCCGCAGGCGACCTCCACGAAGCCTGATGTCCGCTTAGTGCCAAAAGCAGCCATGTGGCTCACTACCGAGTGTTGGGATCGTGCGCCGGGTCAAGGAAACTTTGGAGCCGATAATTTGGGAACGACGGTGAGCGAGCGCAGATTCGGCCCCTCAGAACTTCATATTGAGCCGCGTAGTAGTCTTGAAGTCGTAGACCGGATAGTCCTTGATAATTGGTACGCCGACCTCAAGCGATACTGTGAAATTCTTGGTCAGGCTCCGTCCCACGCTGAAATCGAACGGCAAGAATAATCGGCCGGTCTGACCGGTGACTGGATCGCCGTAGTTCACGCGGATGTCAGCGCTTGGATAGAGAATAAAAAACCAATGATCCGGCAAGCTGATGTTCAGCATCGGCCAGAGTTGCAGGTTGCTGATGTTCTTCTTTGTCGGATCGCCGGCGAAGCTGAGATCGTAACGCACGACGCCTTCGAAATAACTGCCGGCGCTGAGTTCCGGCAGCATAGTGCGCGCACCAAAGATCGGCATCATCTGCCATTTACCACTCGTGATGTTGTCGGGACCAGTCGGCGCAATGATGCGAAGTCCGCCGCCGGCAGCCCACTGTTGGTTGATTTGTTCGATCAGCGCCGCTTGAAAGTCCGCATCACCGACGCCATAGACGTAGTCGTCCGATGGATGATCGGAAGAGATCGGGTTTTTAGCGACAAACGGCAGATCGGTGCGAAATACTGCATTCCATGGTGAGCCAAGATCGAATGTGAAATCGGAGCGTAGATAAAGGGTGTCGGTAGTGACCGCGCGAATGGTGCCATTCACGCTACCTGTTCCAGGCGCAGTCTTATACTGATAACGCAGCTGGAAAAGGTTTTGTGGGCTGGTAAAGTCTTGGCCGGTGTTGTCTTGGCCAGTGTCTTGGGCGCCGTTTGGTCCACCAGACGCGCTCGCCTGCTGCGCTTTGACTTCGTTCGGAGCAAAGATGCCAAGCGCCAAGGCACTCGCTACAAGGACGGCCAGGCTCTTTTGAATAGTCCGGTCAAACCGATCCATCGCACCGCATACCGTACCCTATTCGGCTCACCCTGTCGGCTCCACAACAAGAGGCGACAGCGGCTCAGCAAGCCGAGGGCCTGGGATGTCCGCTTTGGGTCAAAAGCAGACATCGCACCAGGTCCGCGTCATGTCTGCTTTGCCCCCAAAAGCGGACATCGTTCAGCACGGTGCCAATGTCCGCTTTGTGCCAAAAGCAGACATTCGTGAGCTGCAACATAGAAACTTTTATTCGCCACGGCGTCGACCCGCAGCGGGTATGCGCCTCCGCGCTCACTCGACCGTGACACCACTCGCCTTGATGGGACCGCTCCAGCGCACAATCTCGTCGGTAACGAATTTACGGAAATACTCTGGGCTGCGGTGCTCAGGCGGCGTGATCTGTTCGCCGAGCTGCGTGAAACGCTCCCGCACTAGCGGCAGGTCGAGCGCCTTGCTCAGTGCCGCGTTGACTTCGCGCACGATCGGCTCAGGGGTGTTCTGGGCAAGGAACAGGCCCTGCCAGGTAGTGATGACGAAGTCGACCCCCTGCTCACGAACCGTCGGCACCTGCGCAAGCGTGTACCAGCGCTGCTCGCCAGTTGTGGCGATCGCCTTGACGAAGCCACCGTCGATCTGCGGCTTCGATGTCGATGGCGAATCGCACAAATAGTCGATGCGGCCGGCAGTCAAATCCTGCATTGCCGGTCCGAGGCCGCGATAGGGTACAGCGACGATGTCGACGCCGATTGCGGCGTTGAACAGGATGCAGCTCACATGCGATGCCGATCCGGCGCCTGCGTGGCCGTATTTCGCCGTTCCTTTCTTAGCCTTGAGATAGGCGATGAACTCCTGCAACGTGTCGGCCGGAAAGTTCTTCGGGGTAATAATGACCCTGGGCGCCTCGACGACGAGTCCGAGCGGCGTGAAGTCAGTGAGCGTGTTGTAGGGCGGCGTTTTGTAGAGCGCCTGGCTCCAGACATGGGTGCCGCTG
>Ga0310912_10000204_pt1 | contig 27771 bp, 19 predicted proteins | sample GREbulkMGOX080_FD_203443 | JGI IMG/M metagenome (GOLD analysis project Ga0310912, IMG submission 203443) | Lab enrichment of tropical soil microbial communities from Luquillo Experimental Forest, Puerto Rico - GRE.bulkMG.OX080 | ecosystem: Environmental > Terrestrial > Soil > Tropical forest >...
CGGAAACCGGCAACTCGCGATCTCTTACCTGCCACACGCCGTCGTCGCTGATATCTTCACGGAGGATCGGCACAGTCACGCTCCGGGCAATAGAGGAAGTGTGATGACGAATGGGCGGTCGCTTTCAGCAAGAGGAACCGAGCATCAGACCGCTGGACCCTGCCGCTGTCCGTAGGTTTATCATGGATGGCCGCATGGACTTCGGTAATGGGCTAGTCTGCTTCTGCGGTCTTTGGGGGCTGGATTAAACCCAAGACCGTGGACACAATTCTGGAGCGACTGCAAACCCCCATCTTAATCATCACCAAGCGCAGGAATGTTTTCACCGTATTGACACTGATTCCTAGGCGTTCGGCAATTTCTTTGTTGCCAAGGCCCCGTATCAACAGCGTCACCATTTCCTGCTCTCGTTGCGTCAGATGGAACTCGTGGGAGATTTCTGCCAGGGTGCACACTCCATACGCTCCCCTTTCCAACACTACGAGCACAGAGGCTACTGTGGGAGCACTTCTTCGGCCTTCCAGGACAAACGCGCGGCAAAAATATGTTCGCTGTCCTGACTTAAACTGGATCGTGGTAGGGCTCTGGTTCCCGCTGGAATGAGAAGACAGCGCGCGGAGAAGGTTGCGCCGGAGTCTTTTTTCAAAGCGCTCGCTCAAATTCTGCAGCGTCCGTCGGCCTGGGTAAGTTAGAATTGTAACCGCCTCCTGATTAGCAGAAAGAATCCTGAAGGCGGCGGTTGTCACCAAGAACCCTAATGTGCCGAGGACTAGTGATCTGACAGTGGTGTTGCTGGAGTATTCTTCCAGCTTGCGCTGCGGAATATGCACGACCTGGGTGTGCATAGTCTCCTACCGCCCCAGGAAGGATGAATCCGCCGAGTTGGAATGGCACCGCTACGCCCTCGAGGGGCTGAACAAGGGGAGCTGGCGGAGCCCAATTCAGCTGTAGGCGAGGGGGGACAAGTTCTCACCTGCTTTAGCGACGTGCTTCAGCGACGTACTACGCTTCCGGCTTTCAGGCACGCTAGGTTGGGTAACTACAGCTGAATACGACCCGGCTCATCACAGGAGTTTCTACTGGTACGCCGGGAATGTCAACCACAAAGACGGTCAAAGACACAAATGTGACATAGTGAAGCCATGCTTTTTTCGCACGGCGATGCTGCAAGAAAGTGGCTCCTTCGCAACAATTGAAATCGAGGCTGGGTGCCTGTAGTGGACCGATCCATGACCGATGGGCTCAGCAATCTCTATCAGAACCTGTTGAGGTCGCTATGATTGCGTGGACCGGATCGTTCTCCATGTTTATTTGCGCATGGGGCACACTCAGGATTGGGTCCGCGTACGGTGGCGGGCGCTGACCGCCTCGGACGACTCACTGGAAAATGCGTTACTTGATGTGCATGACTGGGTCTCTTCAGTCGTCGCATTCGCGGCTACGCTAAAGCGCACAACATTCCTGTCATCGCCTGCGCTTGACAGCGACGTTCGTCAAAATCGAGCCGCTTTCTGAGGAAGAAATCCTCATCGTGGCCTCGCGCTGCTACCGCAACCAAGGCGGCAGCGGTTTAGCGAAGATCGCTGCGAGCTGCGGTAAGCGTCGGCAGAAATCGGGAGCTGTGGAGCGTCCCGGGGGACGGCTTCTGGAGCGCAACACGGGAGCGGCCCCCCGGCTGTTCGACGTGCAGGTAGAGGTCGATGCCCAGGGCTTCACGCAACTGCGCTGGACCAAGATGGCGAGTTGGCGGGAGTGGCGCGTAGGAGTGAAGGGTGCTGCCTCTTGCGCAGCAATGTGACGGATTGGACGCCCGAAGAGTTGTGGCGCGCCTATGTGCAACTCACCGAGGCCAAAGCTGCTTTGCGCGTGCACAAATCGGAGGTTCAGATCCGCCCGGTGTGGCACGCGTCGTCGCCCATATCTTGGTCTGTTTTTTTGGCTTACGTGTTGTAGCAGACGCTGTGCCGTCAGGCCGGTCTCGGCGATGAGCCGCGGCGGGTGCTTAAACTTAAAGAGCTTTCCGACATCACTTTGGTCGATGTGGTTCTGCCCACACGCAACGGAGTGGAGATCCGGAAGCGCTGCATCAGCCAGCCGACCGAAGACCAACGGATTCTGCTGCAACGACTCGGCATGAGGCTGCCACCGGCGTTCACGCAACTGCGGAAGTTCGGTTAGGTGTCAGTGGAGGTCAGTTCAAACGGAGACCGGATTACTTCAATTTTGGTGTATAGGCACTGACAATTCCGCTGCCTTCGCGGATCGTCAGGATCTGATTGGCCTTTACCTGGGTGAAACGCTCGACTTTTTGTGTCGTGGGCCATTTCACTTCAATGACTTCTGCCTTCAGAGCCTTTCCCAAGCCAAAGTGCAGCCGCAGGTCGGACTGCGACATGACGCTCCCGCCGCTATGCACTTCGTCGATCTGCGCATGGGTGCCGGTGAGGACGCGCACACGCGCGCCGATCGCGGTGCGGTTCGACTTCGTCCCGATGAGCTTGATCTTGATCCAGTTCTGGGCGTTGCCGCCGTCGTTGCGCAGAAGCGAAGGCAGATCATTCATATTCAAAATCAGGGCATCCATGTCGCCATCGTTGTCGTAGTCGCCAAAAGCGGAGCCGCGGCTTGAAAAGCGCTCGCTGATTCCAGGTCCCAATTCTGAAGATACGTCTTTAAACCTGCCAGCGAGGTTCTTGTAGACCAAGCGCGGATTTTTGAACGTTTGGCCAGTTGAGTGGCTGTCGAGTTCCGGATAGACGTGCCCGTTGACCTGCAGGAGGTCCGGCCAACCATCGTTGTCGTAATCGATAAAGCCGCAACCCCAGGCGACGTATTGATTGTTGATGCCCACGCCCGAGGCAAAAGCCTCATCGGTGAACGTTCCGTCGCCGTTGTTGTGATAGAGGTTCGAAGTATCGTCGGCAAAGTTGGTCTTGAAGATGTCGAGCCAGCCGTCGCAATCGTAGTCGCCCACCGCGACGCCCATTCCCGCCTGTTCGTGGCCATTCTCGTTATAGGCGCAGCCGGACATCTCGGCAACATCGGTGAACGTGCCGTCGTGGTTGTTGTGGAACAGTATGCTCGGTTCGGAATCCACAGCCACGAAAATGTCCGGCCAGCCGTCGTTGTCAAAATCGTAGGAGACCGCCGTGATCGAATATCGAGGGCCGGGTTTTAGGATGCCTGCCTTTTCGGAAACGTCGGTGAACGTGCCGTCGCCATTGTTGTGGAAGAGAACGTTTGTGTCCCCCGGAAGGCCCCGCGGCCCGCACATGACCGGTATGCCTTTCCATTGGCAGGAAAGCCCCTCGCCGGGAGCGGGTGTCTTTGCCGGGTCGAGCTTGATGTAGTTGCACACAAAAAGATCCAGATGACCATCGCGGTCGTAATCGAGCCACGTCGAACCGGCTCCCCAGCGAACCCGTTCGTCGTAAACGCCGGCCTTGCGGGTCACATCGGTGAATGTTCCATCGCCGTTGTTGTGAAACAGGATGTTGTGTCCCCAGAAGCAACAGAACAGATCATCCCAGCCGTCGTTGTCAAAGTCGCCTACCGAGATGCCGGTCTGCCATCCCGTCCGTCCGATACCGGACTGCTCGGTCACGTTGGTAAACGTTCCGTCGCGGTTGTTCTTGTAAAGCTGCGTGGTTGGAGCACCACCGGGAGGCCAGTGGGCGTCGAGGCGAGTGCCGTTGCTCAGATAAATGTCCAGCCAACCGTCGTTGTCGTAGTCGAAGAAAGCAAGGCCGCTGCCTTTGGCTTCGACGATGAGCGTCTTATGTTCGACGCCACCCCACACATTTGGAGTAGTCAGGCCCGCTTCCCGGGCCACGTCAACGAAAGTGACTGGCGGCGACGACGCGGAATTCGTGACGCTCTTGGTCTGAAGGGTCAGCGAGCGAGTCCATTTCCAGACCGGAACAGTGAGCGCATCGAACAGGGTTGCTCCCAGACCGATCAGGGAAGAGCCAAGGAAACGCCGCCGCGGAAATCTCATGGCATTTGGTTGTGCAGCTTGGGGAAGGCACGAGCCACGATTCCCGCGCCCTCTTTCACAGCGATGATTTGATCGACCGGGACGTCTGTTAGGCGATCCACGTGACCGCTCGGCCAAGTAACTTCGAGGGAGCTGATTCGGTTGCGCTTGCCAAGCCCAAAGTGAATCCGCGGGTCGCTCGCGGACATGTAGCTCGTTCCTCCCTTGGCCTGTTCTACCTCCACAAAACCCTCGCAAACCAGCTTTAGGGAAGAGCCGATGCCGTCACGGTTGGATTGTGTGCCGATCAAAAAAACCTCGAGCCAGTGATTTCGATTGCCGCCGTCATTGCGCATGATCAGGGGGTAATCGCCCCGCACATTGACGGCGATGTCGATATCGCCGTCATTGTCGAAATCCGCGGTGGCCAGCCCACGGCCGACAATGGGGCGCGTGAAATCGGGGCCGAGCGATTCCGAGACGTTCTCGAACTGGCCTTTGCCCGCATTTCGAAGCATCAGCAATGGCTCTTTGTAGGTTACCTCGCTGTGGTAGAGCGCGACATTGTCCAGCATGGCTCCGTTGGCCTGGAGGATGTCCGGCCAGCCGTCGTTGTCGAAATCCAGAAACTTCATGGAGACGCCGCTCAAGAGGATGAACTTGTTGCCGATTCCGGAACGATAGGTGGAGTCGTCGAAAGTGCCGTTATGGTTGTTGCGATAGAGGCGGTTCAATTCGAAATCCAGGTGGGTGATATACACATCCAGCCAGCCGTCGCGGTCCACATCGGCGGCGTCGATACCCATTCCGGCCTCGTAGCGCCCGTCTTCGCTGGCGGCTAAGCCGGAAACAAACGAGGCATCCTCAAACGTCCCATCGCGCTTGTTTAGGAAAAGAAAGTTGGGCCAGGAGTCGTTGGCGATGGCGATGTCCGGCCAGCCGTCGTTGTTGAAATCGGCAAGCACCACGCCCATGCCCTTGGATTCGGGCTTGCCGATGCCGGATGCGTCGCTAACGTCGGCGAATGTCCCGTCATGATTGTTGTGAAACAGTTTCGTTTTCTGTCCCTGGTAATTGCCGGGATGGCAGTAAGAACGGTAGCCGGGTCGGCGCTCGCCGCACCAGATGTTGTTCTTAGGGCTCCAGTCGATGTAGTTTGTGACAAGAAGGTCCAGATAGCCATCCTTGTCGTAGTCAAACCAGCCAGCGCTGGTGGACCATTGGCCTTGGTCGGCAACGCCGGCTTTGCTGGTGACGTCTGTAAACGTGCCGTCGCGGTTGTTGTGGTAGAGGATCGCGCTTCCGTAACCCGTGACGTAGAGATCGGGATAGCCGTCATTGTCAAAATCGCCGACCGCGACCCCTTGGCCGTAATGGCCGGCCCCCGTAACGCCGGCCTTTTCCGTTACGTCCGTGAAGGTGCCATCTCCGTTGTTGTGGTAAAGCGCGCAACGCAAAGGGTGAGGCGGCTTGTAGATGTCGGTTGCCGCCGATTGAACCAGAAAAAGGTCCATGAGGCCGTCCTGGTCATAATCCACCCACGCCACACCCGTGCCCATGGTTTCCAGATAATACTTCTCTTCGGTTTCGGTCGAGTCCTGAACAAAAGTGATGCCTGCGGATTTTCGTATGTCGGTGAATCGCACGGGAACGGGCGCATCTTTTTGCTTTGGAGCCTGCCGGGTCTCGGCCATAACCACCGCACTCGCTATGAGCAGTGCGCCTCGAGCGACAACCGCGGCATATTTGCCGATGGCTCGCCACAACCTGGATGTCTCGGTGTTTGTCGGCATTCCCGGATGGCTGATCGGTTGGAACGGAACCAACCGAACCGACTCTAGCACCCTGCTGCTCGGCCAACAACCCGAAGTTTCCTCTGCTCGAGCCTAGAGCGTTCGGTCGACAATGGTTACCGCGAATTCGAGCAGTTGCTGCCTGGCTTCGCTGGGCATGGGTTGGTTGACGATAACCTCCATCGCCGGCGCTCTCTCCAGAGCCTCTTGGATGCGATGAACATCCAACCCCCCTCCGGCGTTGCTGCCTTCGAACCGCTTCAACACTTCTCTAGCTTTGTCGATTTGTCCGGTTTCGTAATAGAACACCCCCAGCGTGCAATAGCTGCCGGACCACTCCGGCAAGAGATCGACGGCCTGCTCGAATTGCTCGCCTGCCTGCGCGGTCTTGCCTTCTAAAACGGAGAGCAGGGCGTGTCCCCAGAGAAGTTTGCCCGAACCTGGGTTACGGGCGAGGCCCTCCTGCAAGGTTTTTTCCGCATCGGCAAGGTCGTTTTGCCGAAATTCGAGCAGAGCGAGAGACAGATAGTATTGATCGTTGTCCGGGTTTCGCCGGATAGCGGTCTTGAAAATTTCGGAGGCCTCGTCGGTTTGCCCAAGATGGGCTTTGATATCGCCGAGCAAAGCGAGGAAAGCGTCGTCCTGCCTTCCCTTGGTTGAGACCTGTTGCGCTATCTCCAGTGCCTGCTGATAGAGGCCGTTGCGAAAATAAGCGTCTGCCAAGTCGAACTTCACGTCGTCCGAATCGGGATTCGTGCGTAACGCGTTCTGAAAGTGCTGGATGGCATCGTTGTAGAGTCGGTAGCGCGCAAGCAAAACACCGACCCCGGTTTGCGTCCGGTAGTCAGAGGTGCTGAGCTGGTCTAACTGCGCGACGGCTTTGCGGGCGTCTTCCACTTTGCCAAGTTTGAGATAGCCTTCGGCAAGCAAATAGAGATCCTCGGGCTGGCCCGGGTGCGTCCGGATCTGCTCGAGCAATTGCGTGAGGTCCAGCATGGTTTTTTCTCTGCTGGAAAGGGTGGACCGGTTGTCTAGATAATCAAAGAGATGTTGGTAGGGATAGGGACCGGTGGAAGCATTCTTCGAGAGCGTCTGAAACACGCTCATATCCCGTTCCGCCGCTTTGGTTTGCTGGAGGCTCCTTTCTACCATCGCGAGTTTGTAATACCCCGAAGCGGGAGCACGACTCACCCGGACGTATTTGCGCAGCAGGTCGGCCGCCTCCGCAAATCTCTTAGCGGCGATCCGCAGGTTGGCCAGCTCCAGGAGTGCCTCGGGATAATCGGGATGGGAGCGAAGAGCTTCCTCAAAAAAATGCTCGGCGGCCTCGTGATGGCCCTGGTGCTCTTCGATGTAGCCCATATTGAACAGGCAGGCCGTGTTGCGAGGATCTTTTTTGAGACCTTCCTCGAAGTATTTCCTGGCTTCATCGAAACGCCCCAGTTGCCGGTAAGATAGGCCCAGAAAAGCGTAGGATCTAGCCGCCGGATCCAATGCGATCAACTGCTTGAACTCCGCAATCGCCTTGTCCACTTTGCCCGACATAAAGTAGCTTTCCCCGAGCGCGGCCCGCAGATCAGCTCGCTCGGGCGACGTCTCTAAAGCCGATTCGAGCAATGGAATAGCGTCCTCGTAATAGTTCTCGGACATGCAGACACGTGCAAACAAAAAAGCGATGTCTGCATTGCCGGGGGCAAGCTTGTGAGCGCGCGCCAACAGATCCAGGGCGTCTGCCGGCTTGTGTTGTTCCGAATCAACCTGCGCCAACAAATAGAGCGTCTCCGGTGAGTCGGGTTTAAGTGTCAAAGCACGGTTCAAAACGAGTTCGGCCCTGGAATATTCCTCGTTCCGCAGGTAGACGCCGCCGAGGTTGTGTAGGATCTCAAAGGTGTTGGGCTGCAATGCATTGGCCTGTTCGAGTTCAGCTTGAGCGGCGCGATGTTGTTTCTGGGACGCGAGCAAAACGCCCAGGGTGAAATGCACCTGCACGTTGTCTTTCTCGTGGGCGGAAAGCTCTTCGGCGGTTCGCAGGGCCTCCCTCGTGCGGCCGGCCTCCAGGTAAGCTCGGGTTAGGTTGAAACGAGACGCGATGTCTTGCGGGTGGACGCGCAGCAAGTAGGGAATGGCTTCCGCCGGTTGCTTTTTTGCCAGAAGGACCAAGGCTAAATTGTAGTTTCCGTCGTGATCGGCGGGGTCCAGGCGCAAGGCTTGGCGGAACTCCGCTTCTGCCTCGTCCAGTTTTTCCTCGGCTACGTACAAGTTCCCCAAGTTATTGCGAACCTTAACGGATTTCGGATTGAGTTTGCGGGCGTGCTCGAAGGCGTCGAAAGCTTCGTCATAGTTCTTGGCTTGCGTACAGGCCAGACCCAAAAGGAGGTATCCTTCGGCACTCGAAGGATGCTGTTTCAGCTCGTCAAGGATTTTGCCCTTTGCTTCCTCAACGCGTCCTTCGTGAAGAAGCTTCTGGGCTTCCGCGAAAGGCGGCGCAGGTTTGGAAGATTGGCGAGCGGCTTGCCTAGTCGGAGAAGATTGCTGCCTTGCGTCTCCTCGCTGGGAGAACAGAATCACCGTCAGTGCTAGCAGGCAGCCTAATCGCGCCCACGCGCCTGTGCCTCCCTTCAAGTGCCGATCCAAACCGCCAAAGAGCATGAAGGAACCTTCCTCCCTGAATGGCCTCTTCCGGAAAAGCTCGCTATGAGAGGATCAATTTAGCATCTCGAGCGCTTGTTGGGCCAACTTGTGCGATCGACACAGGAAGATCTTTCATCGCGTTACTCGGGTGGCTCGGAACGGAACACCAACAGGTCAACGCCGGGGAAAGCTTGCAAGGGCCGCCGACGAGGTCACGCGGAGGGCGCAGGCCCGGAGGAATTTCCGACAATCAGTTCGGCAGGAATCTCGTATTGCTTGCCGTGGGGGTTCTGAGAGCAGCAAAGTTCATGCAAAACGTCCGCCGCCATTTGCCCAAGCAAATCCCGGTGAATGTCCACGGTGGTGATCGAAGGGTTGCTGTATTCGGCGAGGTGCGTGCGGTCAAATCCGGTTACCGAAATATCTTCAGGAACCCGGCAGCCGGCGGTCCTCAGTCCCTTGAGCACGCCCACGGCAGTTAAATCATTTACCGCCATCACCGCCGTCGGTCGCGGAGACATTTTTGCAATCGAGAGGCCGGCGGCCAGTCCTTTTTCAAACCGTAGGTCCCCGTGAAGGACCGGCCCCGGTTGGAGTCCCAGCCGCAACATTGCATGTTCGTAGGCTTCTAGCCGAAGGATGTTGGATTTCAGTTTGGGCCGTCCGGCGACGAAGGCAATCTTTCGGTGCCCTCGCTCGTAAAGGTGGTTTATCGTCTGGGCGATCCCGGATTGGTAGTCGATGCGCAAGGTACTCACGTAGCCTCGTGCCGGAGCATGATCGAGAAAGGTCACGGCGATCTTCCTCCTCGCCAGTTCGTTGATTAACGAGGAGCTGATCTCCGAAGTCATAATCGCCACGCCGCTTACGTTATGCGCGATCATTCGGCTCGCCGCTTCTTGCGTACGGCGCGGGTCATAGTTGGTCTCGCTGAGGACTGCGTCATACCCGAGTTGCCGGGTCCGTGCAAGGAAACCTTTGATAATTTCCGGGAAAAACGGGTTTTCAATGTCCGAGACAATGATGCCGAGCATATGCGTATCGCGCGAGGCCAGGCGACGGGCATGGAGATTGGGGTGATAACTGAGCCGCCTTACCGTCGAAAGCACCAGGCTTCGAGTGCGGCGGCCCACTTTTCCCCGCTTGTTCAGGACGTTCGACACGGTTGCCGTGGAGACTCCGGCCGCTTTCGCTACATCTCGAATTGTCAATTGCATAAGCCTAGAGAATCATCCTCGACAAGGGCTAAAACGGATGCGATTTCCGTCCGTACGGGGGCTGGTCACAAGTATATATCAAGAAAATGCTTGACACCGTTCAAACAAGTGTGGTTCATTGCCGCAACAGGTTAAGCGTTTAAGCTGTTTGGGGCGCCTGTTGACGATCGACGCCGAGTGGCGAGTGATGGTGGTGAGTTTTCCATCGCTGATTTGCATCACTGAACCGGGGCTGTGTTTCCTGCCACATTCTGAAGGTGTGTTTCCGCGCGCTGCTTTTTTGCGCCTGTTCGCCCCGGCTCGGGCGTGGACCGCCTGAGACGCTCGCATTTGCTTTTCTGGGCCAAAGAAGTGAGGAGGCTTGCCATGAAAGCGAAGGCTAGGATCGCATCTTCTGTTGGCTGGAGGACCGGGTTTGCGTTGCGCCTTGTGGTTTTAATCTTCTTCGCGGCCGCTCCGCTCCTCGCGCAGGTCGATACGGGTGCCATTTTGGGCACCATAAGCGACCAATCGGGCGCGGTGATTAGCGGCGCAACGGTGACCCTCAAGAACGAAGGCACCAACGCCACGTTGACAACCACGAGCGAACAGGATGGCACCTACAAATTCACTCCGCTAAAGATCGGGGCCTATACGGTGAGCGCGACCTTCAAAGGCTTCCAGAAGACCGAAACGCGCCATATCCAGGTCGACGTGGGCGCCCAGGTGGTCGTGGATTTGCGTCTGACGCCCGGGAACGTCACGGAAACGGTCGAGGTCGTCGCCACCGCGCCCCTGATGCAATCGCAAGACGCCTCGCTCGGACAAGTGATGGATACGCGGAACGTCAACGATCTGCCGCTGAACGGGCGCAATTTCACGTTCCTTGCGCAGCTCACCGCCGGCGTGAACACGCCCCAAGCGGATACCCGAGGCAACGCCGCTTCCGGGGCCTTCGCGGCCAATGGGCTTCGCCCGGCGCAGAATAACTATCTCCTCGATGGTATCGACAACAACTCGGACACCGTCGACTTCCTCAACGGTACGAACTTTGTGGTTCTTCCACCCCTTGATGCCGTCCAGGAGTTCAAGGTGCAAACTTCAGACTTCAGCGCCGAATTCGGACGGTCAGGGGCTGCCGTCCTCAACGCGACCATCAAGTCCGGCACCAACCAACTCCATGGGGCCGCCTGGGAGTTCTTCCGCAACGACAAGTTGGATGCCGCTGATTTCTTCGAAAACGCGGGTGGCATCAAGAAAGGTGAGCTTCGTTGGAACCAGTTTGGCGTTACCGCCGGTGGACCGGTGGTCATCCCGCACATCTACGATGGCCACAACAAGCTGTTCTTTTTTGGCGATTACGAGGGATTTCGGCGCGTACAGGGAACGATTTTGTCGGGCACGGTCCCTACCGCCGCCGAACGCCAGAGTTGGGACGCGGGGGGCCCCACGGTAAACCTGCAGGACTACATCACGGGCCAGTCGGGTACCACGATCGATGATCTGGGCCGGACCGTTCCCAAGGGAACCATTTACGATCCCACGACATCGCGTTTGGTCACCAAGGGACAGGTGGACCCGGTCAGTGGTCTGGTAGCAACCAGCACCGGGTTTGCTCGAGATCCGTTCGGCACCTGCGCCGCCAGCACTTTGACCTTCACCTTGGCCGCTTGCAACTTGAATATCATTGCTTTCAGTCGGTTGGATCCGAACGCCATTAAGCTGCTCGATCTTTATCCCACTCCCACCCATCCCGGGACCTTCGGCAACTTTTCCAACTCGCCCAAGCTCTTTGAGCACAGAAACGCCTTCGATGTCCGCATGGATGCGAACGCAAACGAAACAAATCAAGTGTTCTTCCGGTTCAGTTACGTGGACGATCCGCAATTCATTCCCGGCATCTTTGGCGGTGTGCCCGACGGCGGGGCGTTCCAGCAGGGGCCGCAGACCGCGAATGCGCAGCAGACTGCTTTGGGTTACACGCATACGTTCTCGCCCAAGTTGATCAACGAAGTCCGCCTGGGCTTCAACTATTTGCACACCACCCGCACGAGCCCGGTCTCGGACCAATTGGGTCTTCCGGAACAATATGGCGTTAAGGACATTCCGCAAGTGCACGAAAATGGCGGATTGCCTGCTTTCGGCATCGGGGCGCTTTCTACCCTGGGCAGCAACGCGTTCCTGCCCTCCGATGAGGTCACCTCCACCTTCCAGCTCAATGAAAACCTCACCAAGATCTATACCAAGCACACCTTCAAAATGGGCTTTGAATGGCAGCACGTGAAGTTTTCCACCCTGCAGCCGCCCTGGTCGCACGGTCAATTCAATTTTGGCGGCTATACGGAGCCTCCGGGGGGCACTTCAGGCCAAGTCGGAATTGCTGACTTCTTGTTGGTGCCGGCCCTTGGCTCGCACGGCATCGATTATGTCGGGGGAGCGAACGGTGTATTCGTCTCAAATATTTCGCTAACCGACAACGGCAAGGACTACTACGGCGGTTATTTCCAAGACGATTGGAAGGTCACTCCCAAGCTCACTCTTAATCTCGGCGGGCGCTACGATTACTTTGGTCTGGTCTACGAGCACCACGGCAATCAAGCCAACTTTGTGCCGACTCTCTATGGCACACCTACCTACCTGATGCCGGCGGGAGCTAACTCGAACTTGCTTTCCACAAGCTTTAAGACCCTCCTCGCGCAGGACGGCATCAACCTGGCCATTACGGATCACTATGGTAGGGGCTTGGGGTATTCCCAGAAGGGGAATTTCTCACCGCGCGTGGGTTTTGCCTATCAGTTCAGTCCCAAGCTGGTTATACGCAGCGGATTCGGCATCTTTTACAACGGATTTGAAAATCGCGGCTTTTCACCGAACATTGGCGAGAACTATCCGTTCCAGTTTAACTTCTCTTTCTTCCCCGGCCTCAAAACGACAAGCAGCGGTGCCTTTGATGCATCAGCGTTATACCCCTACGCCACCGCCGGGCCTGGCGGGACTCCCTGTGGTGGCATCGGCGCAAATCCCATGAACGGCTTGGCAACATTTGAATCGGGATTCTCCTGCACTCCGCTGAGTCCTCTTCTGGTGAACGCCAGCGGATTGGCTTTGCGGGGGATCGAGTTCTTCTACAAGACTCCCTACACCATGAGTGGCAATTTCACCGTGGAATACCAGATCACGCCTTCTTTGGCTGCCCAGGTCGGCTACGTCACGACCCAGGCGCGTCACTTGGAGACCTTCCCGGGAAGTAACGGAGTTCCGGTGATCACTGACAACAATGCCAACCAGGCTTCCCTGGTTCCTTATCCGGATTTCGGCCGAGGTAGCAGTTATGCGGCGACGCAAGGAGACAGCATCTATCACGGGCTGCAGACGAAGCTCGAAAAAAGGTTTGCAGGTGGCCTGAACTTTCTCGCGGCCTACACTTGGTCGAAGACGCTCTCCGACGCAGGTGACTTGCTGAATGGTGGGAGCCTCAGGGGTTACCGTGCGCCGAACGTGCCTGGCCTGGGAATCCATTTTGATTACGGTTTGGCGAGCTTCGACCTCCGGAATGTCTTCCATTTCAGCGGAGGCTATGAGCTGCCCTTCGGCAAAGGCAAGCATTTCGCTTCCGGTGCCTCAGGGATCGAGAACCATTTGGTCAGCAACTGGAGCATTAACTGGTCCACGACGCTGCAAGGCGGACAGCCTATTGGCCTCGGCTGCCCGAGCGGTACGGCCGCAGGCCTAAACTGCGGCGATCTTCTTGTGAAAGGCCAGCCCTTGAAGCTTGGCCTGTATACCGATTCGAAAGGCAAGCTAAACTACTATGGCAACCCGGCGGCGTTCGCCCAGCCTTGTATCCTCGGACCTGGCGGGGTGCCCACCACTTCGCCTGCTGGTTGCGTGTCCCTAACGGGTCCTGCTGCGCTGGGTGGGTTGACTCAGGTGCCAGGGCCCGGATTCCACCGAGTGGATTTCTCCGTGTTTAAGGATCTTCCGTTTAAGGAGCGTTACCGATTCCAGTTCCGTGCGGAATTCTTTAACATCCTCAACCACCCGAACTTCAATGCTCCTAATTTCGGAGGCAACGGAGTGGTTGCCATCAGCGGAGCTGGCGACTTCACCAGCTCCAACTTTGGGGAGATCGGCTCCACGCGCGACGCTCCCTACGACCCGCGCCAGATTCAGCTCGCTCTTAAGTTTTACTATTAGGTTTCACCCGTTCACTCTGTGGCAAGGCCTTTCTCGAGAAAGGCCTTGCTCCATTCCCTTGGATGCCGCCAGTTCTCGGGTCGGACCGAGTGGTACCATACGGATATCGTGAATTCGAGGGTCCGGATTTTGGCTCTAGCGTTGTCGGTTCTTGCTGCCTGCCTGCCCACAGCGTCTCCGGGTCAGGTTCAGCAGCAGGATCTCGACCGTGACTTTCAAGCCGCGGTTACCCAATACGAAGCCGGCAAGTATCCGGAAGCCGCCGCCAAGCTCGAAAAGCTTCTTCCGAGAGTCCCCGAGAGCTTTGAAATTCACGAGCTTCTTGGCCTGGTCTACGCGGCGCAATCCGAGGACAAAAGAGCGCGCGACCACCTCGAGGCAGCAGTCCGTCTCAAGCCGGCTTCTGCTTCCGCCCACACCAACTTCGGAAACGTCCTTGTGCACCGAGGAGAGCTCGACCTCGCTGAGCAGCAGTTCAAGAAGGCCATTGCTCTCTCACCGCAAGACTACGAAGCCAATCACAATCTCGGCGAGCTTTTTGCCCGCATGAACAACATCACTGAGGCCATCCCTTACCTGCAAAAGGCGCAGCAGCTTAATCCCGGCTCCTATGATAACGGTTACGACTTATCTTTTGCGTATTCGCTCACCGGACGTCTCAGTGAAGCCCGGCAGATGATTCACGATCTTGTTAAGCTCAAGAATAGCGCCGAACTCCATAACCTTCTCGCGCAGGTTGAAGAGAAAGATGGCAATTTTGTCGCCGCGGCCAACGAGTTCGAGACAGCGGCGCACCTCGATCCAACCGAGAGCAATATTTTCGATTGGGCCAGCGAGCTTCTTGTCCACCGCACCTTGGAACCGGCCATCGAAGTTTTCCGCCAGGGTACGGAACGCTATGCGAACTCTTCTCGCATGGCCATCGGCCTCGGGTTGGCCTACTATTCGCTCGGCAAATACGACGACGCCGTAAAGTCTCTTCTGCGCGCCGCTGACCTGGATCCGTCCGATCCCCGCGGCTATCCTTTTTTGTCCCGCGCCTTTGATAGCTCACCGAGCCAGGCCAACGAGGTGATTGAACGTTTTCGCCGATTCACTGAGCTTCAGCCGACGAATGGCCGGGCCTTCTACTACTACGCCTTGAGCCTCTGGAAGAGCAAAAGGGAGCGGGATACAAACCTGGATGTTAGTCAGATTGAATTCCTCCTAAAGAAGTCCATCGCCCTCGAACCGGACTTGCCAGAGGCGCACCTGCAATTGGCCAATCTCTACTCGGATCAAAAGAAATATGCGGAGTCCATCCCGGAGTATCTGCGCGCGAGGGAACTCAACCCGGATTTGGCCGACGTGCATTACCGGCTGGCGCAAGCCTACGTTCGGACCGGTGAAAAGGATCTTGCCCAGAACGAGTTCACCGTTTATCAGCAACTCCGTGAGCGGCACCTCTCTGACCTTGATAAGCAAAGGGCAGAGATTCGGCAGTTTGTCTACTCGGAGAAGCCGGGAGCCGATGGCAAACCCTGACGTTGCCCCGGTGTGCTCGCCCCGCGCCAGGTGACGGCTCTCGCACTCCTGCTGCGGTGCGCCCTGTTGCGACGCATCTTGACAGCGGTTTTGCTGTGTCCTATACCAACCTTGCAGAGTTGCTCGTGAACCTTCGTGCTCCATTTCGCATGGCAAACCACCGCGCTCGGCCGTGTATCGTGACCGATCCTCGCGAACTGGCGCGGCAACTCGCGTTCACGCGGCGCGAGTTTCTGCGCTCGGCAGCGAAGGTAGCCCTTGGGAGCGCCTTATTGCCTGCGGGCTCGCGGGCCTTTCGAGCAACGCCCCCGTCCAAAAGGAAAGTGATCGTCATCACCTTCGGTGGCGGGGCGCGCGATCAGGAGACTTTTGCCCCGGAAGGCCAGGAAAATATTCCGCACTTGCTCGGCGAACTGGCTCCACAGTCGGCGTTTTTCACCCAAGTGGTCAATCGGGGAATACTAGGCCACTACGTCGCTACCGCAAGCCTGGCAACGGGAGTCTATGAGACCATCAATAACTTTGCCTCGCTTCCGCCCGAATCTCCCACGGTGTTCGAATATTTCCGCAAAGAACTGAAGCGACCTGCTTCGGATGCCTGGGTCGTTGCTCCCAGTAACGGGTTTAATCGCATTGGGGAGAGTAGTCACCGCTCCTTTGGTCCCGGTTGGGGAGCGCAGGTGATTCTGCCCAAATATTTGTTGGGCACGGCAACTTCCGGACAGGGCGATTACGGACGTTTGCTTCGGGACAGCTACGAAACGCCGCTGTACGCGCCCGAGCTCCGCGGGAATATCTTCGAGCTGGAGCAGTTGGAGACGATCCTGAAACTGTCGGTGGACGACTTCAGGGCGCACGCGCTAACTTTGTCAAGCCCGGATGAGCTCTCCGTGTATATCGTCCGGCAACTGATGCGGCAGTTTGCTCCGAGCCTCCTCTGGGTTACGTTGCACGACATCGATATCGCTCACGCTGGCGCATATTCCCTTTACATCGAAGGAATCCGGCGAACGGACCGCCTCGCGGCGGAACTCTGGAAGGCCATCCAGAGCGAACCGGAATATGCGGGCAAGTGCACACTCTTCATACTTCCAGACTTCGGGCGTGATTCCGACGAAGACGCCGGCGGTAATGGCTTTCAGCACCACCGGACGGGGGATGTCAATTCCCGAACCACATGGATGATGGCCCTGGGTCCTGGCATCCGTGAGGGCGTAGTTTATGACCGGCCGGTGGCCAGCATTGACCTGGTTCCGACTCTCGGCTCCCTGATGGGGTTCACTGCGTCGCTTTCCCGAGGCAAGCCGATTACCGAGATCCTGTAGGCCCTATGCATCCGGAAGATCTGAAGCCCGAACAGTTCAGCGGTTATCCGCCAGAGGCGAGAAAGTTGGCGCTGGACTATCTGGAGACGTTCAGGCGATTGCCGCTGAGCTTCCTTCCCAACCTGCTGCGGGAAGTGATTGAATTTGATTTCAAATTCCCCGTGGAGCGCAGGCTTCTCGAGAAGGAACTCGCCCACCTGCGCTCCCTTTCGCAGCAGGACCTTCGCGTCTGGTTTCGGGAATTCACCGAGATCAGGCTGTCGGAAAGCCTTGAGAGATTAAACTGGATTGCTGCGCCGGCGCAATTTGTAGAGCAGCTTTCCGCCCATCTTTGGGCCACCCACCAGATGGATGCGTTTCGCCGCGCGGCCCTGGACTACGCGGACAAGTTACGCGCGGCGGTCGCCCCAGAACCTCCGGCATCCCCCCGTTTCGGGATTGCCGTGATCGGTCAGGGAGTCGATGTTGCGCCAGGACCGCTGTTTCGAAAACTGCGCCCCTATGGCGCTTACTTCAGTGCCGTCAATCCGGAAAACGGTCTCCGGCAGCTGCTCGAGGCGGTTGCCGCGCGGGCCAACTCCAACCCCGCCCCCTATGGCCACTGGTATATCGACGGAGGAGAACCCCTTCCACACACTTCGGGAGTCACCTGCGTTTCTTACAAGGCCCTGGAGCCGGTTCGTGCTGCGCTCCTCACGAGAATCCATGCGGAAACTCAGAAAACAGGCATGGGGCCAGAGGCCCTGCGAACGCTGATGGCCCAGTTGCGGCCAGCGGACTTGAGCATGGCTCCCGGCGGCGACCCGGTCCTCAATCGGTTCCAGATCAAGTTGTTGACGGAAGGATCAGGAACGCAGATCTTCAGCACGAGCTTTGTGCAATGGGCGGCACGAGAAGCAATGAGACGCGCCGAGCCCCTGACGCTGCTCGCCCGTTTTGCACCCCGCCAGCGGCAAAAGCCCATGCACGAACTGCTCTCACCCGGCCCGGAGCAGGTTGCTTTGGATCCGGTTGGCTCGGTGGTGGACGCGGATATGGGTGCTTACTACAACTGGATGAACCAGCAGCGGCTACCTGGGTCTGAAAAATCGCTCTTTCTGGCGTGGTTCGAAAATCACAGGGAAGCCGTTGCGATTTCGCCGGCTCTTCCCCGCGGCACGGCTTCGACGGAAACCATCGATTTGCGCGGGATTCTCTCCTGGATGACTTGAGCGAGTCGCGTCGACCAGGACACGCAAGGTACTCGATTCCTAAGTCTTCGCGCCGAGAATCTTTTCGTTTGTGCGGGATGTTGGTGTCGTGCTCGGGGCTGGCGCAGGCTTGATCTATTTTAGGCTCGAGCAAGTACAGCCTGAACTCTTCCCTCGTCATCCACAAATGTGTTCATATACAAAAACGTTTCGCGCGGATTTAGGCCTTTTTCTCCGTTCTCGGGCGGTTTGTTGCGAGCGACCGGCCAATTTCCCGAACAGGGAACCTGATAGAGTGATGGTTGAGCATAAACTCCTAGGTCAGGCTTTCCGGCGACTGAACGCGAACCGAGCTAGGTTTGTTCGTTAGACTCGTAGATCCCAAAGGGCGGGCCCAAAAATCAGCGGCCGCCCTACCCTCCTGTTCCGTCTGACGACTTGGGACGCGAATCGCAACACCGATCCAAGGTCCGGGGGCCTCTCGACAGTCAGGGTAAAGGAGGTCGGTCATGGCGACGTTCTGGGGTGTGGATTCGGCACAACCTTCCAATAGTATGGTAGAAAGCCAAACGCTCTTTGATTTCATCACCCAGCAATGCGGGCAAGCGCCTGCTTTTTGGGGCCGCTATATTGGGGGACGCTTTGCGTTGACAGCAGCCGAGGAAAAGTTTCTTCACGGCAAGGGCTGCCGCATACTCCTCGTTTATAATGGTACGCGCGATTCCCCGGGAAGTGTGCAGGGAGGTTTTCCCGAGGGGGCGAATGACGCGAACAAAGCGATCGCTGCCGCGCAAGCCCTCGGCGTTCCCGGCGGTGTCTGGATCTACGCCGACGTCGAGTCTGCCTGGACGCCAACCCCTGAGTGGTTTCAAGGCTGGTCTGACACCATGTTCGATTCGCAGTTTGGAGGCGCGGGCGGTATCTACGGCAATCCTCACAAGACAAACGCAGCGAATTTTAACGTCCCCTACTGCAATGCTTTTCATGGTGACTCCAACATGCAGGGGACGGACGAAGACGCGGCTTACATTTTTAGTTCTGAGCCCGAGCCCGGTTGCACGACGGCTGCCGAAGCGCCGGCGTTCGCCCCGGCCATGCCGCCATGCAATCCCCACACGGTGATTTGGCAATACGCTGAGAATTGCTTTGGGGGCAGGGTCGACCAGGACCAGGCAAACGACGCCGGCTTTCGAAGCATGTGGTGACGCTTCGCGGACGTGCTTTCGAGACGCTTGTGGTTGGCTCTGGCAGGATGACCTCTGATGAGGGGCAACTTGAACAGGGCCCGAGGAGGAGTACTGTCTTTCGCCCTTCATGGCACGCTTTGCCTGGCCGTACTTCTGGTTCTCGCTGGATGCGGACCTTCGCAACACTCTTCGCCCACGAGGCACGGCAGCAGCGACAAGGAAGCAGTTCCGGATTTCCGAGGGGCCGCCGAGCCCATTGCTACGAGGTCCTCCTGCCCCCGCATTCTCTCTCCTGATTTCAGAAATCCTTTCAAAGCGGGCCCGTCCTCCACGTCCATTGCGGACTACAAACTGGTTGGCTGCTGGCAAGGCACACTGGAGGGAAACACATTTATCCTCGAGGAATTTTTTTCGAACGAACTGGGAGGCGGGATCGCTGTTCAATATGGCGGGGCGCTCGTCGCCCATCAGATGACGGGAACCGGCCCGCCGGCAATTGTTCGGTTCACGGGAGAGTACGTCTGCATCGCCGAAAAAGCCGGCGCCTACTTTGAGGCGATAAGTCTTCGAAGTGGTTCGCGAATGGACGACGAAGCAGCTCAAAGAGTGTGTCCGGCGACACCATGGCCACCCCCGTACGTGCTGGGCTTAAGCGACCGCCATGATCCCGTCGATTGGCACACCACAAATCCACATTGAGATTGTCGAAGCTGCTCAGGAACGTATTGGAAGGGCCGCGATGTCGATCTCGAATCTCGACAACCACGGCCCATGCCCACCGAGCTGGCCCACGAAGCGCGAATCCCAAAGCATGCTGCTGATCGACAACGAAAATCAGAACTTGGGACGAGGGCCGCGATTGACGAGGTAAGTGGAACGGATTAGGCTCATCTCTGCGCGAGGGGCGCATCCCGTCCGCGGAAAGGGCAGTGCCCACCCGTCTAAACAGAACGGAAGGTACGAACCTTCTTTCAGCCTGACCTGGGCGGACTCCAGGCATGCAATGAAAGGAGATTCGTATGTTCCCCAATCCGCAGGACGCTGTTCCTCTCCCAGAGCGGCCCAATCTCAAGCAATACAAGAAACTCGCAAAGGATCTGGTTAAGGTCTCGAAGCGCGGCCATCCGAACGGCATACGCAACTGGGCATCGGAATGGGTCCGCCGTCTTGCCCGGCTCACGAACTTAGAGATAACTCCCGGCCTTCCTGTCGAGAATCAAAGATGGATCGAAGGAGTCTCGGAGTTCGCCGCACGGAAGCTGCTTGCGGGGAAACGCAAGTGTGCGCTGGCCGACGCGCAGTTCGTGATTGCTCGTTCCCACGGGTTCATGAGCTGGCCCGGGCTGGTCCAACATATCGAGCAACTCGCCGAGAGGAACTCGTCGGTAGCACAATTCGAGGCGGCAGCCTCTGCAATTGTCTCCGGCGACATGCCAACACTCAAGCGACTTCTCGAGGAGACTCCCGGATTGGCGCAGCAGCGCTCGACTCGCGAGCATCGCGCCACGCTCTTGCACTACACATCAGCAAACGGTGTGGAGGGATATCGCCAGAAGACACCAAAGAACATCGTTCAGATTGCGGATTTGTTACTCAAATCCGGTGCGGCGGTGGACGCGGAGGCGGATGTTTACGGCGGCGGATCGACGACGTTGGGCTTAGCGGCCACGAGTGTCCATCCCGAAGTGGCGGGCGTGCAGGAACCGCTCTTGCAGGTCCTGCTGGACCACGGTGCATCGATCGACAAACCGGATCCGGCCGGCAACAAACCTTTGGCAGTGGTTGCGTGCTTGGCCAATGGGCGGCCACGCGCGGGAGAGTTCCTCGCTAGGCACGGGGCACAACTGGAACTGGAAAGCGCCGCGGGGCTGGGACGTATGGATGTGGTCGGGACGTTCTTCGACTCCGACGGCAGTCTTAAGCCACCGGCGACCAAGCGCCGTTTGCAGCTCGGATTTCTATGGGCTTGTAGGTACGGTCGGGAGAATGTCGTGGCATTTCTTGTTCACCATGGTGGCGACCCGGTGGACCCGGCCGACAGCGGGGCAACCGCCTTGCATTGGGCGGCAGGCGGCGGACACCTTTCGATCGTCAAGATGCTCCTTCGGCGCGGCGCCCCGCTCGAAGAGCTGAACGCATGGGGCGGAACCGCGCTGGAACACGCCGGCTGGGGATTCGAGCACAGCGCACCCGGCACTGACTTTGCCCCGGTCTTTGACACGCTACTCGCCGCCGGCGCGAAAATTCGAGGGTCCTGGCTAGCCGGGATCGAAAAAGTAAAGGGCCGTTCGGTTGAGGAGAAAGCCCGTGTTGCGAAGGTCTTCCGTGGTTACGGAGCAACCGTTTGACTACAGGCCAGGGCGTACAAAGCGGTCCCGAGTTTCAGGTTTGATCGGTGCGCTTGATGGAATCCAGGTCTTTCTCGGAGAACCCGGGGCGCTCGAGGTTGGACAGACAGGCGGGTCCGAAGATAATCACGAACCGCGAGGTGGTTCTTGAGCGCAAGGGCTATTCTCGGCACACAGATAAAGGTGGTGGGCCGGTTGATTCCGGGGAGCTAGGAACGCCTCACGATCCGCGAATGAAGCAACGATTGACACCACCGGGGGCCAAAAAGCAGCAAGGCGCCTAGCGGAGCTCCTCGTCACCGCCCGCACGTTGCCCACTGCTTACTATGGCGTGCCCAGCGAGCGCGAAACCCTGATACACGGCTAGCACGTGGCCCCACCCTCGGCAGATTCTCTATCGATGGGAAGTACGGAACGGGCCGACAAATGCGGAGTCGACGAGAACGAGCGCAATCACTCATCCAGCCTGCGGTTTCTCCGTTTTGATCACGTTGGCGGCTTGCGGTCCGCCCGGACCAGCGGCGATTTCGAATTCAACGGGTTCCCCTTCGCTCAAAGTTCGGTATCCCGCGCCTACGATTGCCGTGTAGTGGACAAATACGTCGGGGCCACCTTCGTGCCCGATGAAGCCGTAACCTTTGGAATTATTAAACCATTTGACCTGACCTTGCATGTCGTCTCCTTCCCCAAGTTCTCTTGTCCTCGCACTGCTGTTTTCTGCTGTTTCAACACGCTGCGCGCACTGTTTTGCGACATCTACTAGGCGTCGCATGAATACTCAAGGCGAGTGGTCTGCTTATTGGGCGCAGTCGACAACGCTCGCATGAACCAGAGTTACGGATTCACGCATGGTCGATCTCGCGTTTTGCGATGATGGTGACCAGGAGCAGCGACGAGCCCACACGGAACTCTGACAGGTGTCCGAGCTCGGCCGCCTGGACGAGTTCATCATGGACATAAGTTCCGCTGGTCGAGTCCAAGTCACACAGCCGGATCGAGCCGTGGCTCACTCTCAGGGCGCAGTGCACTCGAGATAGCTTCGGGTCGTCGATTTCGATATCGGCGCCGCCCCCCGCGCCTCCGATGCTAATGCGTGGTTTGTGGATTTGATGTGTCACCCCCTTCGATGGTCCGGCGATGACCGAGATCGTGATGATCTTGTCCTTCGGCAGTTCAAAGGCGGTGGTCCAACCCGCCGCTGGCACTCTCGCGCAAAGCAGGTGAGCTGCGCTGTCAGGGGGTGCTGGTGGTCGTAAAGCGGCTTGCTCTGGGGCGGCCAAGGGCACCGGCGCAGATCGACCATCGAGGGTCGACCACCCGTATCGCATCGGACGTGACACCACGTGTGGACCTCTGAGACCGTCCGATGGTTCCCGATCGCGGAATCTGGATTGCATGTCGGAATGACCCCAACGCCCGATCGCTCGCCGACACTCCCCTTTGCGGCGCACCTTTTGTATAAGGCATCCCGCTTGCCAAACTCAGGGGGAATAACTCCAATGATTGCAACCTGTGCAACAGGCTTCGCCTGGGGAAGGACAACACAGGTGTGTTGCGCGAACCCAGGCGACCGCCCAGATGGCGAGGACCGTTCGTTCTGGTTGCTCCCTTTTAGGGTGTGTAGTTGGGCACGACCTTAAGGCCGAAAGGCGGGCAAACCTTGCCGATTCAGTACAATAGGCGAGCATAGCGTCCACGACTGCTGGCCCATTCCCGGAAGGGCTAAGTTTGCGTGAATTCTGCCTGTGGAAGTTGGCCAATCGAATGCTTTGTGAGGGTCAATTCAATTCGTAGAATGGAGGCAAGGGGTTAGCCAGTCTGGCAAGGGGGGCTCCGTCACAAGCTTTGAAAAGTTCAAAATAGAAGGAAGGCAGACTGCTAATAGCGCTTCACGAGGTCGCGGAGAGCTCGATGGGGGAGCAACTGCAAATTCTGATAGTTGACGATGACCAGTCGATTTGCCGGTGGTTGGATGCGGTGCTGACCGCCGAGGGTTACCGGTGCCGCATTGCCCACAGCTGCGAGGAAGCCGAGCCGTTGCTCGATGAAGCTGCCTTCCAACTTGCCCTGCTCGACATTTACCTGGGAACCCAGAACGGCCTGGAGTTTCTCGAGAAACTCAAATCGCTGCAGCCGGCGTGCAACTGCGTGATGATGACGGCACATGCGAGTGTGGAAACGGTGGCGCGTTCTGTCGCCCAAGGAGCCCTCGAATATCTGAGCAAGCCTCTCCTGATCGACGACCTGCTGGCGGTGGTGCGCCGGATGGAAACCCGGCGCCAGCCGCCATCCCAAGCCGCGAAAGAGAGCCGTTCTCCCGGCACGGCCATCGTCGGCCGCAGCCCTAAAATGTTGGAAGTTTACCGTGCCATCGCCCGGGTGGCGCCGAGTACGGCCAGCGTGCTGATTACCGGAGCGAGCGGAACCGGGAAAGAGCTGGTGGCGCGGGCCATACACGAGCACAGTAAGCGCGCCGGGAAACCCTTCACTCCGATCAATTGCGGATCCTTCCCCGAAACAATTCTCGAAAGCGAACTTTTTGGTCACGAAAAGGGTGCGTTCACCGGGGCGGACAACAGCCGCGCCGGACTCTTTGAAGCCACCACCGGCGGCACGCTTTTCTTGGACGAGATTTCCGAGACGAGCCTAAGCTTTCAAGTGAAGTTGCTGCGCGTTTTGCAGGAGCAGCAGGTGCGCCGCCTGGGATCGAATAGTTTCACCCCGGTGGACGTTCGGATTGTGGCGGCGACGAACAAGAATCTCAATTCGCTCCTATCATCGGGACAATTTCGCGAAGACCTCTATTACCGTATCAGCGTGGTAACCATCGAACTCCCCTCCCTCGAGGAGCGGCTTGAAGATATCCCGCTGCTGGCGGAGCACTTCCTCGAGCAATTCAATCAACGCAACCAGCGCCAGGTGACCATCAGCGAAGATGCCATTCGACGGTTATCTTCTTTACGGTGGCCGGGCAACGTCCGCGAGCTCGAAAATCTAATCGAACGGCTTGCCATCTTTACCGCCACCGGCCAAATCACGGCGCAGGAAGTCGAGAGGGAGCGGACCGAGCGAGCCGGGGCGGCCAAGGGGTCAGAGAATTCGGCCTCCACACTTGGCGGAAAGCTTGAAGAGATCGAGCGTCAGGAAATTCTTCGTGTATTGCGTGAAGCCAAGGGTAATAAATCCCTTGCGGCTCGCATGCTGGGGATTGAGCGAAAGACCCTCTATGAAAAGGCCCGCCGCCTAGCGATTGATTTGCAGTCGAGGCCGTCATGAAGGTTTTTGGAGAACTGCATCCGGCAAAGAATCACACTCAGGCCAAGCGATGGCTCCTGCTCAATGCGATCCTGCTCACCGTCGTCGGACTATCGGGCATGAGTTATCCGGTCGAGGAACTGAGCCGCCGAATTGGGGATCTGAACTTTCGTTTGCGAGGGACAACAACGACTTCGCGTGATGTGGCCCTTGTGCTCATTGATGACGCCAGCCTGAACCGCTACGGCCGTTGGCCCTGGAAACGCTCGATGCTTGCCCGCGTCGTCCGAGCGGCGGCCGCCGAGCGACCCAAAGCACTCGGCCTCGACATTCTACTCTTAGAAACGGAAGACGAAAAGGACGACAGGGAATTCGCAGCATCGCTTAAGGCGGCCGGCAACGTCGTCTTGGTAAGCAAGATCAGCAATTCACAAGGGCGCAAGCTGTGGGAGGAACCGTTGCCACTTTTTTCCCGGAACGCCGTAGCCATAGGCCATGCCCAAGCAGTCCTGGGCCCCGACAGCATTTGCCGGAGCGTTCCTGTGCAGGAATTAACCATCGAAGGACCGCGCTGGGCGCTGGCCCTGGAAGTTTCCCGCGTCGCACTGGGAACACCGCTCGAAGATGACGGCCAATTCCTGCGCTTGGGAGGAATTGGAATACCCACCATCGGGGAGACTTCGCAGGTCAAAGTGCCGGGAGTCGAGAGCGAGTCGCCGCGCTTTCTTGCCATCAACTATCGCGGACAGCTTGAGGCGGGAGAGGCGCCTCCACCATTTTTGGCATTCTCGGTAATCGACCTGTTGGAGGGGAGGGCGCACGACCAACTGAGGGGGAAAGCGCTGCTCGTTGGATTTGGCTCCACAGAGATTAGGGACCGGTTACCCACTCCTGTCAGCGGACGGATTCCCATGCCGGGTGTAGAAATCCACGCGAACTTAGTGGATACGATTCTGGCCGGGCGCGGCTTGAAGGCTTGCGGAAGCGCGCCGCAACTCGTCCTGCTGCTAGGCTTCACGCTCATTGCAACTTGGATGGTTTTGCGGTCGCCGGGATGGCGGGGTTTGCTCTCGCTGCTGGCCCTGATCGCTGTTAGCTATCTCGGGAGCTATTTGTTGTTCGCATGGGCGCATCAGTTGCTTGAGTTTGGCCCGTTTCTCTGCGCTGGTGTCCTGGCTGGGCCGGTAGCGCAGTTGCAGAATCTTATTTCGTTGGACGTAAGGGTTACCCAAGGGCTTCGCCAATTGCAAATGGCTCTGAGACAGACGACACCCGACAAGCCACGCCATGTCTCCGCGGCTTTGCGTTCGGAAATGAAGCCGCCCCTCGGAGATCTGCATTGGAAAGTCAATTTGTTGCAGGAACTGCAGACTGAGCTCACTTCTCTTTATGCGTTTGACGAAACGTTGTTGAATGCGATCGGGGACGGTCTGGCCGTTTTTGCCTCGGACCATCGACTAGTCTTTTGCAATCCGCGGTGGCAAAGCTTTTGCGCGCGGCAAAACTGGAATCCCTCGGCTAACCTTGATGAGCTGACGTCTACGCTCAACGAGTCAACCGGTTCGAAATTACGCGACTCCTTGGCGCAGCCCGGCGGGCAGTTTGATTCCGAGGTGCACTGTGGCGATAGCCTCTTTCAGTTGCGGGCCATGAGGCTGGCCTCTACGCCGGAAACGAATCCGGCTGGATTGACGTTGCTGGTCGTGACCGATTTAACTGCTCGGATGGAACGGGACCGAGCAAGAGCGGAGGCCCTCAGCTTTGTGACTCACGAGCTGCGCACGCCGCTGGTTTCTATCCAAGGGTTCGCTGAATACCTGTTGCGGTATCCCGGGCAGGCCGCCAGCAACGAAGCGGCGGCCACCATTTTTAGGGAATCGGGGCGCTTGGTAGCGGTGATCAACACATACCTGGATGTGCTTCGACTCGAAGCGGGTTCGCGGCCCCTCCGGCGGGAGAGCTTCGACGTCAGGGATACCGTGAATCAGGTGAAAAAGGTGCTTCAACCGTTGGCGGAAGCCTCGAAGATCCTCGTTACGACCGAGATCGCTTCCGACCTACCGGCCCTCGAAGGCGATCCGCACTTGATTGCTGGGGCCCTTGTTAACCTCTTAGGCAATGCCCTCAAGTATACGGCGCATGGAAAAGAGGTCAAACTTCGCGTGCTGGCCGAGCGTAATATGATCGTAATGGAGGTTTGGAACCCGGGTCCTGTCATTCCGCCTCGCGAACTAGAGCGCCTCTTTGAACCGTTTTACCGAGGACCAGAGCGGGAAGGCGCGACTCCCGGCTGGGGCCTCGGCCTAGCCTTCGTCAAGCGCATCGCCGAGCAGCACGGAGGCAAAGTAGAGGCCAGTAGTGAACCAGAATTGGGTACACTTTTTCGAGTACATTTGCCAACAAGCGGGTTCTATTCAGTGAGGAACTACAATGAAACTGCGTGCTTGCATTAACTCCGCAATTTTCGTGGTTCTGTTTTCGTCGATGCTCGGTCGGGCAACGGCTCAAGAGCCAACGACCGTTCCAGCAAACGCACCACTCGCGGGGGCAACGATTTCCGAGTGGAAGGGCAAGATCCATGTGAGCCTGCCCGGCCAGCCCCCGTCGGTTCCCGCAATCGGCGAGACACTCCCCCCGGGTACGGTTCTCGAAACGGGTGGCGGAAAGCTTTTGCTGCAACTCGCCGACGGGAGTCAGGTGCTAATCCGCGCGCACACGCGCTTGACGGTAGAGCAACCCGCGCCGACCGACCGCGGTTATTTCCAACTGCTGCTGGGGCGCATACGGGCTATCATCACGAAACGTACGGGTGGCGCTCCGCCCTTTGAACTTGGCACTCCCAGCGCGGTCATTGCCGTTCGCGGCACGCAATTTGAAGTGGGGGTCAATCAGCGGCAAGAGACGGACGTAGATGTCTCCGAGGGTGTGGTTGAGGTAACGGGACGCCGTTCTGGCACATCCGTTTTGGTGCACGCAGGGTATTCCACACGAGTTGGTATGGATACACCTCCCGAAATGCCCGGGCCGACTGCGATGCATTCGAAGGCTGCAAACGGCAACGGTAACGGCAATCAAGGATCTGGGGCTGCCAAAGCAAATCAGCTGGCGCACGCAAAAGGTAAGCCTTAAGGGTAGTCGACTCTAAGCAT
>Ga0310912_10000210_pt1 | contig 27440 bp, 20 predicted proteins | sample GREbulkMGOX080_FD_203443 | JGI IMG/M metagenome (GOLD analysis project Ga0310912, IMG submission 203443) | Lab enrichment of tropical soil microbial communities from Luquillo Experimental Forest, Puerto Rico - GRE.bulkMG.OX080 | ecosystem: Environmental > Terrestrial > Soil > Tropical forest >...
AGCAAAACGATATCGTAGACGGGATGCTCGAGCGCAGACAGCGCCGGGCTCGCCGCAAACATCCAGCCGCTGAAGAGCCGGTTCGCGACCTTCTCGCCCGGGCGCAACTCATCGATCTCGACAAACGCCGCGCTCTCAGGCGGCTCCTCCGGCGGGTTCTTCTCGCAGTCGCGGACACGAATCGACAAAGTGCCGAAATGCAGCGACGCGCCGACCTGCGCCTCGAGTTTCGAGACGCGCGCGGTGATCTTGTCGAGCCCCTCGAGGATCGCCACCGGCTCGGCGATCGTCTCGCCGAGCGCTAAACCTGGGAGGCCCGCAACTATCGCGGCCAGAAGTAAGCCCCTCACCCCGACCCTCGCCCGCCTGCGGAGGAGGGAATGGGAGGCAGCTGTGAGGGGCTGCGCCTGCCGATCACTTGTGGTACGGATTGACGATCCCGGTGACGATCTCGGCCAGAACCTCGCGCACCTGGGTCTCGTCGCATCCCATCAGGACCGCATCTTCGAGCGCTTCCTGAGCGAGCTCGCGCAGTTCTGCGAGGTTCTCATTCAGCACCTTGATCTTTTCGACGCAAGAAACCGGTTCGCCCTCCGGCGTCCTCCAGATCGGGAATTCTATGTCTTTGCCACCGGACATGTTGTCCTCTATTTGGGAGCGCTCTGCGGAGCCTCACCCTCGCCCGGCTTCTTCTGGCCGCCCGGCTGTGAAAAGATCATCTGACCGATCAGATTTTCGAGGCTGGCGGGCGACTGCGTATATTTGATCCGGCCGCCCGGCGGAATCGTCTGCTCCTCGCCGCCGGGCACCAGCGACATGTATTGATCGCCGAGGAGACCGTTGGAGACGATTTCCGCCACCGTGTCCTCCGGCAATTTATAAGCCGGGTTGATGTTCATCCGCACGGTTGCGAGAAACGTCTTGGGATCGAGGCTCTCCGATACGACCGAGCCGACCTTGACGCCGGCAATGCGCACGTCGCTGCCGTCGCGGAGCGCACCAACCCGTTCGAACTGCGCCGTCACCTGGTATCCCTGCACCGCCCGTACTTGGCTTGTCGTATAGGCGAAGAACAAAAACAGGGCTGCCACGACGAGCACAACGGCGCCCATCACCGTTTCGATGACATTTCCGCTCATATTACGCGCTGCCGCGTTATTCGGGGGTCCACGGTTCGTAGTCCCCGGTGGCCGGGGCCCGCTGGCCGCCGCGACGGATCGAGCCGCGCGGGAAATAGGCAAAAGGCGTACCGGTCATGTTTGGCTGGTGCGGCTTTTCCCAGGGGTACCGCGGACGGTCGGCGCGCGGCAATTCGTCGACCGTGTGGTGCAGCCAAGCATGCCATTCAGGCGGTACCTTCGATCCTTCCGGCTCGCCATTATAGATGACCCAGCGCTTCTCGCGGCTGGTCCGGCCCCCGCCGCGCCGCAGCGGTTTAGCGCCGCGCTCGCGGTAATAGCGGTTACCGTACGGATCGGTGCCGACCAGCTCGCCGCGAAACCAAGTTAGCAGGCGCGTGCCGAGCGTCATCGCTTCATCCATGCCTCTTCCTCGTCGCGGTGCGGGTTTATCGCACCGCTTGCGGCCGGGCGTAAAGCGTTGCCATCCCGCAACATATGGTGTGGTTTCGAAGGGCCGCCTACGAAATCGATTGCCGATCCGATGTGCATTCCCTAGATTTAGTGGTCCGCGCGAGTTGAGCAACTACGTCTGGCTAGGGGTCGGGGGAGAGGAATGCACATCGCACGCTTTTATACGACCGCCGGCCGGGACCCATACGCGACGGTTCCGTTCCGGACCGCAAGCAGCGAGATCCGCAATCCCGACGGCTCTGTCGTTTTCCAGGCGGAGAGTATCGAGGTCCCCGCCGAGTGGAGCCAGGTCGCCTGCGACATCCTTGCGCAAAAATACTTTCGCAAGGCCGGAGTACCCGCCCGCCTGACGTCCGTCGCCGAAGAAGGGGTTCCACCATGGCTATGGCGCCGCGAGGCCGACACCGCGGCTCTCGCAGCGCTGCCGGAACCGACGCGCTACGGTGCCGAGACGAGCGCCCGCCAAATCTTCGATCGTCTCGCCGGGACTTGGGCCTATTGGGGCTGGAGGGGCGGCTATTTCGATACGGAGGAAGACGCCCACGCGTTCTACGACGAGATCCGCCTGATGCTCGCCCGCCAGATCGGCGCGCCCAATTCGCCGCAATGGTTCAACACGGGGCTTTATTGGGCCTACGGCATCGATGGTCCGGCGCAGGGCCATTACTTTGCCGATCACCGGACCGGCGAAGTGCGCGCTTCGGAGAGCGCCTACGAGCACCCGCAGCCGCACGCCTGCTTCATCCAGTCCGTTGCCGACGATCTCGTCAACGAGGGCGGGATCATGGATCTCTGGGTGCGCGAGGCGCGTCTCTTCAAATACGGCTCGGGCTCAGGCTCGAACTTCTCGAAGATTCGCGGCGACGGCGAGCCGCTGTCAGGCGGTGGCCGCTCCTCGGGGCTGATGAGCTTCCTGCGAATCGGCGACCGGGCCGCCGGCGCGATCAAATCCGGCGGCACGACGAGACGCGCCGCCAAGATGGTCATCGTCGACATCGATCATCCCGACATCGAGGCCTTCATCGACTGGAAGGTCGTCGAGGAGCAAAAAGTCGCCGCTCTCGTCGCCGGCTCCAAGCTCGCCGCTAGGCATTTGAACCAGATCATGGCGGCATGCCGCGAGCCTACCCCGGCGGAGGCCGGGGGCGCCGAGCCGGCGCAAAACCCGGCGCTCAAACGCGAAATCCGCGCTGCCCGCCGAGCGATGATCCCGGAGAGCTACATCCAGCGGGTCATCCAGTTCGCGCGACAGGGCTACACTGCGATCGACTTCCGCACCTACGACACCGATTGGGATTCCGAGGCCTATCTGACCGTCGCCGGGCAAAACTCGAACAACTCGGTGCGGGTCTCTAACGTCTTCCTCAAGCGGGTAGAGGCGGATGGCCCATGGCATCTGACGCGGCGTACCGACGGGGCAATCGCCAAGGCTGTAAGCGCGCGCGAGCTGTGGGACCGTATCGGCTATGCCGCGTGGGCGTCGGCGGATCCCGGGCTGCAATTCGATACGACGATCAACGAGTGGCACACCTGCCCCGAGAGCGGCCGGATCAACGCCTCGAACCCGTGCTCGGAATACAATTTCCTCGACGACACGGCGTGTAATCTTGCTTCGCTCAATCTCATGGCGTTCCGCCGTGAGGATGGTTCGTTCGATGTTATCGCCTTCGATCACGCCGTGCGGCTGTGGACGATCGTACTCGAAATTTCGGTGCTAATGGCACAGTTCCCCTCCAAGGAGATTGCACGCCGGTCTTACGATTTTCGCACTTTGGGGCTCGGCTACGCCAATTTGGGCGGGCTCTTGATGTCGATGGGCATACCCTATGACAGCGCCGCCGGCCGCGCGTTGGGGGGCGCCGTCACCGCATTGATGACCGGGTCGAGTTATGCCACCTCGGCGGAGATGGCGGGCGAGCTCGGCGCCTTCCCTGGTTATGCCGAGAACCGCGAGGCGATGTTGCGGGTCATCCGCAACCATCGCCGCGCGGCCCATGGCGGGAGCGGCGGGTATGAGGGCCTGTCGATCCTGCCGGTGCCGCTCGACGCGGCGAATTGCCCCGATGCCGATCTCGCTGCGGCGGCGCGGTGCAGCTGGGATACGGCATTGGCCCTCGGCGAGCGGCACGGCTTCCGCAACGCGCAGGCGACGGTGCTCGCGCCGACCGGCACGATTGGGCTCGTCATGGATTGCGACACCACCGGCATCGAGCCCGATTTCGCGCTCGTCAAATTCAAGAAGCTCGCGGGCGGCGGCTATTTCAAGATCATCAACCGCGCCGTCCCGGAGGCGCTGAGGGCGCTCGGCTATGATGAGGCCGAAATCGCCGCGGTCGAGCGTTATGCGTTGGGCCACGGCACACTCGAGGGTGCACCGGCGATCAATCACGAAAGCCTGAGGGAGAGGGGGTTCGACGACCGAGCGCTCGCCGCAGTCGAGGCGGCGCTGGCGACCGCATTCGACATCAAGTTCGCGTTCAACAAATGGACGCTGGGGGAAGAGTTTTGCATCGGGGGGCTGGGGATCGCGCCGGGCACGCTTGATGATCCGGCCTTCGATCTGTTGGCGGCGCTCGGCTTCGCCCGGGCCGAGATCGACGCCGCCAACAGCTTCTGTTGCGGGGCGATGACCCTCGAAGGCGCGCCGCATTTTTTGAGGCCCGAGCACTTGGCCGTCTTCGACTGCGCCAATCCATGCGGCCGCATTGGCCGCCGCTGTCTGTCGGTCGAGAGCCATATCCGCATGATCGCAGCGGCGCAGCCCTTTATCTCGGGGGCGATCTCGAAGACGATCAACATGCCGAACAGCGCCGCGGTAGAGGACTGCAAGGATGCCTACATGCTGTCCTGGCGTCTTGGCCTCAAGGCGACCGCGCTCTACCGCGACGGCTCGAAACTGTCGCAGCCCTTGGCCTCGAGCCTCTTTGGCGACGACGAGGACGCCGAGGAGCAGGCGGAGGAGCTATTCGCGCTGTCGCCGGCGGCGCGTGCCCCGCTCGTCGCGGAGCGGATCGTCGAACGGCTTGTCGAGCGGGTCGTCGAACGCCGACGCAGCGAGCGGCGGAGCTTGCCCAACCGCCGAAAGGGCTACACGCAGAAGGCCTCGGTCGGCGGCCACAAGATCTATTTGCGCACCGGCGAATACGAGGACGGCTCGCTGGCGGAAATCTTTATCGACATGCACAAGGAGGGCTCCGCCTTCCGCTCGCTGATGGATTGCTTTGCGATCGCGATCTCGCTGGGACTGCAATATGGCGTGCCGCTCGAGCGGTTCGTCGACCAGTTCACTTTCACCCGCTTCGAGCCCTCGGGGGTCGTGGAGGGCAACGACACGATCAAGATGGCGACTTCGATCCTCGACTACATTTTCCGCGAGCTGGCGATCTCCTACCTCGACCGCGGCGACCTCGCCCATATTCAACCCGGCGACCTGTTGCCCGACACAGTCGGCAAAGGAGAGGCCGAATCGAACCTGATGCGCCGCGCCGCCTCCAACGGTTTCATGCGCAACAAGCTGACGGTGCTCGATGGCGGCGCGGGCCGGCTGCCGGACATGGACGGTGCCCTCGCACTCTCATCGATGCCGGCCGAGGATCTCCGCCTCGAGCGCATCCGCGCCGCCCGCCTCAAGGGCTACGAAGGCGACAGCTGCGAAGAATGCGGCAACTTCACGCTGATCCGCAACGGCACCTGCCTCAAATGCGACACCTGCGGCGCCACCAGCGGCTGCAGCTGAAAGATGCTCCTCTCGTCGGCAGATGCCCCTGATTTGTGCTCGGTCGCGTTGCCCGGCGGTTCATTCTGGCCAAAGCTGCTCGTGGCAGCGCTCCGCCTCGTTCGCAGCGTCTTGGTCTTCGCTCGCGGCGGGCGACGTCCGAAGCTCGTGTTTGACAGGGTTACCGCGGTAGATGGTCGTCGCGCGTTCCAACGATGGTTTCGCTTCGCTCAACCCGCGACCACGACTACTACCAAAGCGCGGTGCGCTGCGTTACGCATTACGCTTCCGAAATGGCCGCGCTCTCATCGCGAAAGGCGGGGCTGGGATGGGCATCCTTACAAACGATATGCGGCGAGTGGTCGAGGAGCAGCAGCTCGGGTTCGTCGCCACTGTCTGCCCTGACGGCACGCCCAATCTCTCGCCGAAGGGGACTACTGCCGTATGGGACGATGATCACCTGATCTTCGCCGATGTCTGTTCGCCGCCGACCATCGCGAACCTACGACATAACCCGGCGATCGAGATCAATGTCGTCGACACGCTGAGCCGAAAGGGCTTTCGCTTCAAGGGGTGGCCGCGATCTTCAACTCGGGCCCGCGGTTCGACGGATTGCTCACCTTCTATACCATGCGGGGATCCACCACGCCGAAGCACCACATCGTCCTGGTGAAGGTCGAGCGGGCGGCGCCGTTGGTATCGCCGGCCTATGATCAAGGCCAGACAGAGCCACAGATAACGAATCACTGGCGCCGCTACTGGGAGAGGCTGTGGGATCGGCGGCTCGGCCCGTCCTGAAAGCCTGAGTACCCTTCGAACACCATAGGGCGGGCAGGCAGAACTTAGTCCGCCTCCTCCGCGCGGGTAGCTGGGGCGGAAGTCGCTGTCCCGCTTCCACCGTACAAATCGAGCGGGCCTCTTGATAGAACGTATAGAGAACGCATATGCGAGTGTCGTTTATCCTGGAGCATTCCTGATGCCAGCAATTGCCGACGGCTCGGATTTCGCCGTCCTGTTATCACCTATTCCCGGACGTCAAATTCAGGAATTTCAACAGGTTGGTCCTGATCCCTTCTCGTTTCGCGCGCACACGCGCGAGAGCAAGGCAAGGTCCCGTACCCGGCACGGATGACAGCACCACACTTGCGCTCCCACGCAAAAGAACACCCGGAAACAGTAAGAGAACAGCGGGCGGTTTGCTGTTTTTTCGTCGGCCAAGCTGTCGGCGGCCCAGGATTTCCGCAGCGAACGAGAAGCGCTCGCTGTCAATTCGCTGCCAAAACAGCGAAAACAGCGAGAAGGCAATGCCTTCTATAACGCTTGGCCTGCTCCGTCGGAACGTACGCCCGGTTCGAGTTCGGCCGTGGCCTCGGCGATGAGATCGCTGGCATCTCCCCGATCTCGGCCAGGGTTTCGCGGTAGAAGACCATCCCACCCTGGATCGCTGCCTTGGCTGCCGCGGGCAACCACCCCCGATGGTCTGCACGAGCAGCGGCCCCAAGAGGATGGCCCCGACCCCGATCGCGAGAACCCGCCGCGAGATTGCCTTTGAATATGTCTTCGATCAGCGCCATTGATCGCTCTGTCAGACTAGGCGTCGAGCGCAGCGTGCCGTCTCACCGTAGCTCTCTCACATCAAGGATCACCGCAGCCAACCTGCCCGACATCGAGCGCGTTTCGCCCACTTCCCGTCCTCTGGCGATGTCGGTAACAAGCGCAACGCATCTTCAACGCCGCGCGCTGCGCCGAAATCGCGCCATTGCCACCGCTCTCCTCGTGGTGATGGCCGCGCTGTTCGTCGCCACGACACTGGTGCGCCAGCCCGGGTTCTGGATCCTGCTCGTGCGCGCAACTGCCGAAGCCGCCGTCGTCGGAGCGCTCGCTGATTGGTTCGCGATCACCGCCCTCTTCCGACACCCGCTCGGCCTGCCGATCCCGCACACGGCGATCGTGCCGAAAAACAAGGACCGGATCGGGGAAGGACTGGCGGGCTTCATCGAGCATAATTTTCTGACGCCCGAGATCGTCAGGGCAAAGCTGCGATCGATCGATCTGGCGCGGCTCCTTGCCGAATGGCTCTCGTCGCCGGTGACGGCCGATGCCGTCGCTGTTCGCCTCGTCCGGATGATGCCGCATTTGCTTGCCGCCGTTGATGTCCGCGAGTTTCAGGAGTTTATTGGCAAATCGCTTAGTCGGCGGCTCGCCGAGATCGAGCTTGCCCCTCTGCTCGGGCGGGCAATCGCCGTCCTGACGGCGAGTTCGCTTCACGAGCGGCTTCTCGATCGGCTGCTCGACTTTACGCGCCAGTTTCTCGAAGAGCGCGAGGACCAGCTTTACGCAGCAGCCGAAGCACAACGCCGACGCTGGTGGATTCCCAAGGCGATCAACCGGCAGATTGGAAAGGCTATCGTCAGCGGCGTCAACGAGCTGATCGCGAATGTGCGGGCACCCGGATCCCCGGGGCGCCAAAGCCTGCTCCGCGCGATCGAGCGCCTCGCCGTGGAGCTGGAGACCTCACCCGAGTATCGGGCGCGTATCGAGGATGCGAAATTGCGACTGCTCGAAGATCCGCAGGCCAAGGCCTGGCTCAGCTCGGCTTGGGGCGATATCGCGCATGAGTTGTTGGCGGATCTCGCCGCACCAACCCCGCAAATGCGTCAGACGCTCGCGACTGCGATTCACTCGCTCGGCCAACGGCTGCTTGCCGACCCGACAACCCGCGCGCGGGTCAATCGCACGATCGAAGCGATGGCGACAGAGGTAATCCCGTGGCGCGCACAGCTCGCTCGGTTCATCATCGAGGTTGTCCGCCAGTGGGACACCAAGACCTTTGCCGAACGCCTCGAGCTGGTGGTCGGTCGCGACCTGCAATACATTCGGATCAACGGAACGCTGGTCGGCGGTGCCGTCGGATGCCTCCTTTACTTGCTGTCGGTCGCCGTTCACTAAAGGCCCAATCATCGCGCACGGAAAAAAAATTGGCCGGAACATTGTTCCGGCCAAGTTTGAACAGGGAGGCTTCACGTCTGGGAGACGTAAGGGTCCGCAGACCCTCTTCCCGGGCACAAGACCCGGAAACCCACCGCGATAAACATCGCGTGCTCGAAAGATGGACTTTCCAGCCGCTGCCTACCAGCCGGAATTTCTTCTGGCTCGTCTGCAAAAACTGCAACGCTTTGAAACCCGCCGCTGTCGGAATTGGCGGTCGAACCCTGTGCGTCTGCGGATCAGCTGAGCCGGCTCTCGGCAACTTTGCGCAGCAGAAAATCCCGAAACACGCTGATCCGTTTGGAGCTCCGCAGCTCTTCCGGATAGACGAAGTAGGCCTCGACGGGCGGACCCGTCAGCTCGGGCAGAACCCGCACCAATTCGGTGTGCTCGCCGGCCATGAAGTCGGAAAGCGCAGCGATCCCCAGCCCGCTGAGCACCGCGCGCAACATCGCGTAGTCATTATTGACGGCAAGGATCGGCTTGCGCTCCTGCCCCGGTTTCGTGCCGGCCTCGAGCAGCCAATTGACGTTCGGCACCGGCGGGCGAGAATCCTCACCATAGATGATCAGCCGGTGCTTTTCGAGATCCTCGGGTTTTTGCGGAGCCCCGTGTTTCCTGACATATTCGGGCGCGGCGTAGACATGGCTCGGGACGCTGAGGAGGTGGCGCTGAATCAAATCCGGCTGGCGAGGCGGCGACATCCGAATTGCCACGTCGGCTTCGCGCATCGACAAGTCGAGTTCTGAGTCATCGACCACCAGTGTGACCTGGATCTCGGGGTACAGGTCGAGGAATTCGCGAATCCGCGGGGTCAGCCAAGTCGAGCTGAAAGCGACCGTCGAGGTGATTTTGAGCGGACCCTTCGGACGCTCCTTCGATTCCGAGATAAGGCCCTCGGCCATCGACAGCTTCGCAAACACCTCGCGCGCGGTGCGGAACAACAGTTCCCCTTGTTCGGTCAAGATCAGGCCTCGGGCGTGACGATGAAACAGCGGGACGCTGAGGCTCTCTTCAAGCGCGCTGATCTGGCGGCTCACGGCGGACTGGCTGAGGTTCAATGCTTCGCCCGCATGGGTGAAACTGCCCGCTTCGGCGACTGCGTGAAAGACCCGCAACTTGTCCCAGTCCATCCCGTTTCCCCAGCCGCGGCCCTCAGCGGCGAGCGGTGCCCTCCTAATCGGCCGCGCGCAGGCGCGCTGCCTCCTCCTGTGCCGAGAGAAACTTCTCCGCCTCGAGCGCGGCCATGCAGCCCAGCCCGGCGGCGGTAACCGCCTGACGGTATACCTTGTCCTTGACGTCGCCCGCCGCATAGACCCCGGGTATTGCGGTTTCGGTCGAATCGGGGCGCGTGATCACATACCCGTCGGGGTCGAGCGGCAGTTGCCCGGCGACGAGCCCGGTAACCGGGGTGTGGCCGATTGCAATGAAAACCCCGTCGCAGGGGAAATTCGAAACCGAACCCATGCGCATATTGCGCAGTCGGACACCGGTGGCCTTGGGCGGTTCCGGTTCGCCGAGAATTTCCTCGACGACACTGTCCCAGATGACATTGATCTTCGGATTGCGGAATAGCCTCTCCTGCAGGATCTTCTCGGCCCTCAGCGCGTCGCGGCGGTGGACCAATGTCACCCTCCGCGCATGGTTAGTGAGATAAATTGCCTCTTCGACCGCGGTATTGCCGCCGCCGACCACCACGACGTCCTTGCCGCGAAAGAAAAATCCGTCGCAGGTCGCGCAGGCCGAGACGCCAAAGCCGCGGAACATCTCTTCGCTCGGAAGCCCGAGCCAGCGCGCTTGCGCTCCGGTCGCGAGGACCACGGTTTCGCCGATGTAGACATCCTCGGAATCGCCCTTGGCGACGAAGGGCCGGTGTCGGAGATCGATCTCGGTAATCAAGTCCAGAACGACCCGGGTACCGACATGCTCGGCCTGCTTTTGCATCTGCTCCATCAGCCAGGGGCCCTGGATGATGTCGGCGAAGCCGGGGTAGTTCTCTACATCCGTTGTGATCGTCAATTGCCCGCCCGGCTGCAACCCGGTCACGAGGATCGGTTGCAAATTTGCGCGGGCAGCGTAGATCGCCGCCGTATAGCCGGCTGGCCCCGCGCCGATGATCAGAACCTTACTGTGGTGCCGTTCGGACATCGATACGTCTCGTTTAGTCAATAATATAACATAAAATCATCGTTTTTCAGCGGAGCTATGCAAAAACGTGCGCCGCTCTCTAAAACCCGAACATGTGATCGAGACTGAACGTGCCGTCTCGCCCAACCAGCCCGTGGTAGCCGAAGAGGCGGCAGGTTGCATCACGGATGATGACATGTGCCCCGGTTCCTGCCCGGGCCCGGGTCTTCCCATCGAACACGGCATGGTAATACCACAGCCGCGAACCGGAACAAGGGATTGCCAAGCGCGATCGTGCAATCTCGCGTCCCGCACCGTCGTAGAGAACGACGTCGGTTTCACTGAAGGGCAGCCAGGGCCGGGATGCCGGATAAATCAACTGGCACAGCGTGTCGCAGCCGTCTTCGCCGAGCCGCAAGAACAGTTTGGTCGACAGTCCCGGCGGCGGCCCGTGATAAGATTGCGGCTCGTCGCGGTACGTTAAGATCGTGTTGAAAACATGCGCGCCGAAACTGGTCTCGGCGGTGTGGCCGCTGTACCGATCGCGATATCGAAACAATGCATGTAGCCAACCATCGCCTTCACCGCCCGCGGAAAAATCGTAGACCAGCTCGACATGACCGTAGCCGTTGCGCAGAGCGTCGATGCCCTTGACTTCATCGAGATCGAGAGCGGTCGCATGCGCACGCGGTAACCGCCCAAAAGAATGGCTAGAGATTTCGCGGCCTTCCGGATCAAAGATGCGCGCAGCGATCGGAAGCTCGGCTTGGCCCACCGCCATTGGTGTCGGCAGTACTACGGTCTGCCACAGCTCCCGCGGCATGATCGGAGCGGGAAGCAAATATCCCTTTCCGAGCATGCCCGTAATACCCGGGAGCTCCGGGTCCGGGGCCAGATCGGTGCGTTCGACATTGACATGCGCAATACGACGGCGGTCCCGCTCAAGGACCTCGTAACGTGGGCGCACCATGTGCTTGCCGGCACGCAGCTCAATCTGCCTCGGCCAGTAGACATCCGGCAGCAACTCAGAAATGTCGACGGCGCGGGTGGCGAACGGCGCAATCGGCCCGGCGAGCGGCACAATACAATCCTGGCCCATCGGATTGAGGCCGACGGCCCCCGCCGGGATCGGCAACGGGTGGCTGTTCTGAATCCATAGCACGACGCGCTCGCCGGGAGCGGGAGCGGGCAGCCCGGCATATCGGTCGGCCGGCCATGCGTTAGCATCATGGGTGCATGACAAGGTCTCACTACAGCACCCGCCGCGACTCGCCTCGCCGAAGATGTCGAGCGAATATTTGACGACGTCGTGTCCCGCTGCTCCGACAACGTGAAAAAATAGCTGGCCGGTAAATTCCGGGAGTCCGAAACACGCGCGTATCTTCCGGCTGTCGAGGATGATTGTGCCGCCTGACGCTTCAAAGCTCTCGCGCCATTCTGCGAGCACTTCGCCGTCTTCGGCAAACAGCGTCAACCAGCAGGCCACCTCGGTGGCGCCGTAGCCCGACCAGTAATTCACGGTCACCAACCGAGTGTGCAGTTCGTCGGTGTCGCGAAAGAACGCAAAGTTGGTCGCGAAGTTGAGCGGATCGAGATAACGGCGTCGGTTGGTAAGGCGGCCTGCCGGGAGCCGCAGCGCATCAAGGGTGTGCACTGCGGCGCCGTCCGGCAGATACGGCCGCATTTGCGCGATGATGCGCTCGGAGTCGAAGGCAGCGACGAAAACCGCGCGAGCACGGGAGCGAGCGAGTTCGGTGACGGGTTGCACCGGACAGCCTAGAATGGAGCTGCCCACCCCTGCTATGTGCTGGACATAAACCCCCGCGATCTCGGTTCTTTCGAGGCTGTAGACAGCTTCGAAGGGTTCGAGGGCGCCGTGCGGATCGTAAATGGCGACCGGTCCGTGATCCGCGAAAGCGGCAAGCAGCGCCTGCGCCGGACGCGCCGCGCCCGGGTGGGTCAGCGCCTTATAAAGCGTGTTGCCGCCACGGGTATTATCAAAGGTCTCGATGCGCAGTGTCATCAGTAAGAGCTGACCGGGGTGCCGCAGTCCGGCTTCGGCGCAATAGTACATTCCTTGCGGTCAGCACACGCAACGGTCCCCGTTTCCCGCAGCGTTACCGACGCGGCGCCGGTTGGTGCCCGGGCGAATCGCCGACAGGGCCAAGGCGGTGTCTCTCCGGCGCCGTGCCTTCCCCTACTCGCCGCCACCAGATCGATGCCGTTCTTGGCAAAAATCAAGGCCACACCCCAGGTCGTGACGATCGCGATCAGTGCGCCGGCGAGGATGTCGCTGAGATAATGCGCACCGACCACCACACGGCTCAGCGCAACGACCATCGCGATCAGTCCGTAGAACAGCACGTGTTGCGGCCAGACAAGCCAGAGTGCGGTCATCAATGCCGCGATCGTAGCGCTATGGCCCGACGGGAATGACCAACGGTCCGGACGCAGCCCGAGCCAGCTAAAATCATACGTACCCGCGCTGAAGAGCAGCTTGGGCCGAGGCCGACCGAATATCACTTTGAGCAGGTCCACGACGACGCCCGAGGTCGCGATGGACAGAAAAAGAAAAGCCGGTACTGCCGAGAACGCCCGCATCGAATGGGCGAACCGCCTCAAGCGCGATAATGCGCCGCCCCAATGCAGCGCGACAAAGGCAAGACCGAAGGCAATCAGGTAGCCATAGGATAGGCCAAGCCTCGAGGTCAGGTCGAAAAGCGAGCGCAGATCGGCATCGCGGGCGTGGAAATACAGCGCGAGTGGTCGGTCGACCAGCGCGATCGAGACCCCTATCACCGCCACCGCTGTGGTGGCGGCGAGCGCGATGCGAGCCGTCCTTCTGCGAAGCGCTCTGGATCCAAGCGCCCAGGCTGCGGCCGCGCCCGCTCCGACCGCTCCATAAAGGTGGTGAAGCGGCGGCGAGGCGAGGCCATCTCGGTCGACAATCCACCAGTAGAGCAGCGCGGTGGTCCCATAGACGAGCAGCCCAGCGAAGACCACATCGGACAGAAAGTGAGCCCCTTGGATGATCCGACCAAGCCCAATGATAGCACCGACGCCCAGAGCGGCGACGGTAGCCGCGCGCCGGTAACCTCCCCGCGGCAACACGAAAGCAAAAGCAACGAGCGAAAAGCCGAGTGCGGCGTGGCCGGAAACAAAGGCACAGTTGCTTAGGCATTCCGCTGCCGGCAGAGGAGCCGCAGTAAACTGGTGGGTGCCGCCGAAGGCCTCGATCTGCGTTGGGCGCGCTCGACCCCAATGATCCTTGAGAAGCGTATTGGCGAGCAATCCCGGACCCAGCGCGATGGACGCGACAAGAAAGACGAGCGCTTTGTGGTCGAACCGCCAAAGCGGTCGGTCGGCAAGGAAGAGCCAGATCCCCATCGACGCAGCGAAAGCGAGTACAGCCCAGGCTATCCACGGAACGGCTCGATAAAGATAGATGACGGGCGGCCAAACCCCCCAAATAAAGCCGCGTCCCGGGACGTAGAACCAGCGGCTCGTGACGAGGTCGATCTGCGGCACAAAAGCAAAGAAAACCAGCACCAGAGCGAACAGCCCGGTGTAGATCACGATCGCTCTCATGTAGGCGCCAGCCGCTCGATCCTGCTCAGGACAAGCGCCCTCACGGCTGCGCCGGCGCGCGCGGTATCATCGGGGATCGGATACGACCAGGATTCGATCTCCCCGGTGAACGGCCGTGTGACGCCCGCCGCCCGCATCACGGCGTGAAACCGGGCGAATTTGGCATTGCCGCCATTGAGGCCGAGAATATGCACCGGCTTGCCTGTCGCTGCCGCTTCGCTGATCATCGAGACCGAATCGGCAGTCACCAAGAATGCATCAGCGAGTGCAAGAAACGCAAAATAGGGATTCTCGCCTGCACCATCCCAAATGACGGCAGGAAGGCCGTTAAGCCTGTTACGCAGCAAGGCAATGCCGGCAGCTCCGGTTCGACGTGACGGCGTCAGCAGCGCCGAGCCGCCTTGGTTACGCAGAATCTCACCAACCGCATCGGCAATCTCGCGCACGCGCCGCAGCGTCAGCCGGTACGCTTTGTTCGTACCACCGATCAGAACCGAGAGGATTGGTCGCGACATTGCTGCCAGGGCGGGAAAGCGATGCGTTTCGGCGGCTAACCGAGACGGGGTCACACGATGAACGGCGCCGCGCGTCACGATAACCCGCGGCCCACGCAGACCATCGTGCTCCGGGACAACAGACAGGTCGAACTCGCCGACGCCAGGGTCCTGGATCTGGACGGCCACGGTATGCCCGCCGCTCGCCCGCCGGATCGCCAATGTCGGCATTGCCGCGTTGCGGCCGCAACCGATGACGAGTTGCGGCCAGGGCGGCACCAGGTCGAGTCGATGATGGGTCGCGGCAAAAGGAAAAAACCAAAATCGCGGTGGCAGGTACGTCCAAGGGAAGCGGATGGTCAGCCTTTTCTCGATGAACGGAAAACCGACGGCCTCGGCAAGGCCGAGCGCCTGGCTGACCATACCTGGTTTTCCGTCGTGAAGGACCCAGGCGAGCGGCAAACGGCTATTCGCCGTTGCGCATATGGCCGCACGCACTGTCATCGAAACAGACGCCACTCGTCCCGTTTACGAGAACAGCCCGAAGACCGCAACGAAATGGAAGCGCGGCGTAAGAAAATTGCGCGCCGTACCGGTAGTTCCTATGATCGAGTAGCCCGGAGAGAGGGGAGTGGATGCGGCGAATCAGACTTGACCGTATCGATCGCCGCATTTTGCGAAACCTGCTCACCGACGGGCGAATGACGAATGTCGAGCTTGCGCGTCGTGTCGGGATCTCGGCGCCGCCGTGCTTACGCCGGGTCCGCGCCCTCGAAGAGGCCGGGATCATTCGCGGCTATCGCGCTGATCTCGCGCCCGAGGCGCTCGGTTACGGAGTGACCGTTTTTGCGCAGGTTGGACTCTCCAGCCAGGCCGAGACTGATCTGAAGGCTTTCGAGCAGCTGATCGCGACGTGGCCGGAAGTACGCGAAGCTTACATGCTCGCCGGAGAAACCGATTTTCTGTTGAAGATCATCGCGCCCGATTGGGACGGCTACCAGCGTTTCCTCACTGCAACGCTCACTGCAGCGCCAAATGTGAGCCACGTCAAATCTGCTCTGATGCTGCGCCCGTCTAAAAACGACCCCGGCGTTCCAATTCCCGAGCCGCCAGCCGAACTAGGGGGTAGTCTCCTGTCCGAGCCCCCGCCCTACTCTCCGCGAGGGAGGCGCTGACCGCGGCGAAACTGCCCCCGCCCTCAACCGAATGCGACCGTAACGATCTCGTAGGATTTCGGGCCGCGCGGGGTTGTAACCTCCACGCTCTCGCCTTTGCCCTTGCCGATCAAAGCGCGCGCGAGCGGCGAGGTCACCGACAGACGACCCGACTTGATATCGGCTTCGTCCTCGCCGACGATCTGAAAGGTTTGTTCCTCGTCGGTCTCTTCATCCGCGAGCGTAACCCTAGCGCCGAACTTGACGACCGAGCCCGACAACTTTGAGACGTCGATGACCTCGGCGCGCGCGACCTTGTCCTCGAGTTCCATCACCCGTCCCTCGACGAAGCTCTGGCGGTCGCGGGCGGCGTGATATTCGGCGTTTTCCGCCAAATCTCCATGCGTGCGAGCCTCAGCTATTGCACGAATAATGGCCGGCCGGTCGATGGTTTTTAGGCGCCTCAGCTCCTCCCGGAGCCGATTGTAGCCATCGGCCGTCATCGGGATCTTGCTCATCACGACTGCGTCGGATCCTACTGTCGAATGTCAAATACGGCGGCCAGCGCCGCCGTTGGAGCCATCAAAGGTATGATTGCAGCGGCGCGACTTCAAGGTTTCCGGAGCGCAGCGCGGCGATCGCTTGGACGGCGGCCCGAGCTCCCGCCACCGTCGTATAATAGGGTATCTTATGGGTCAGGGCCGTACGCCTAAGGCTGAAACTGTCGGCAATTGCCTGAGCCCCCTCGGTCGTGTTGAATACCAGCTGAACCCCGCCGCTCAGCATACGATCGACGATGTGTGGGCGCCCTTCGCGGACCTTTTTCACGCGCTCCACCGGCAAATCCGCAGCGCTCAACGCATCGGCAGTGCCCTGAGTAGCGACAAGCGAAAATCCCATCGTGGCCAGGCGGCGGCAGGGCTCGACCAACGCGGCCTTGTCCTCATCGCGCACCGATACAAACACACAGCCTTTGAGCGGCAGGTTCGTCCCGCTGCCGAGTTGAGATTTCGCGAAAGCACGCCCGAAATCGGTGTCGAGCCCCATTACCTCGCCGGTCGATTTCATCTCCGGGCTGAGGATCGGATCGACGCCCCGAAATCGCTCGAACGGAAACACAGCCTCCTTCACTGCGACATGCCCGCCGCTACTAAGGCGCTCGCGGATTGTCCCGACGCTCCCATTACTCAGCTGCTCGCCGAGCATGACGCGGGCAGCAATTTTTGCGATCGGCACGCCGGTGGCCTTGGCGACAAACGGTACGGTGCGCGAGGCGCGCGGATTGACCTCGAGGACAAAGATCACGCCGTCCTGCACCGCGAACTGGACATTCATCAGGCCGACGACGCCGAGCGCCCGCGCCAGCGCGATCGTCTGCCGCTCGATCTCGGCAATTGCGGCCGAGCTCAACGTGTACGGCGGCAGCGAACAGGCGCTGTCGCCGGAGTGGATGCCCGCTTCTTCGATATGTTCCATGATACCCGCGACTGCGACCTGCCGACCGTCGGACACGGCATCGACGTCCACCTCAATCGCATTCCGCAGGTACCGGTCGATCAGCACCGGGCTGGTTCCTGAGACCGTGACCGCGTGATCGATGTAACGGTGAAGCCCGGCAGCATCGTGCACGATTTCCATCGCCCGGCCGCCGAGAACGTATGACGGGCGGATGACGACTGGGTAACCGATGCGCAGTGCGATCTCTTCTGCCTCAGCCGGTGAATAGGCGGTGCCGTTGGCCGGCTGCCGCAGGCCAAGGCGGGTTAGGAGACCCTGGAACCGCCGTCGGTCCTCCGCCAAATCGATCGCATCGGGTGAGGTCCCGAGGATCGGCACCTCGGCTCGCTCCAGCGTGGCGGCAAGTTTGAGCGGCGTTTGCCCGCCGAATTGGACGATGACCCCGAGTAGCGTTCCGCGACGCTGCTCGACCCGAACGATTTCGACCACGTCCTCGGCGGTGAGCGGCTCGAAATAGAGGCGGTCCGAGGTGTCGTAATCCGTAGAGACAGTCTCCGGATTGCAGTTGACCATGATTGTTTCGATACCGGTTTCCCGCAGACTGTATGCGGCGTGCACGCAGCAGTAATCGAACTCGATCCCCTGGCCGATGCGGTTCGGTCCGCCGCCGAGAATGATCACTTTGCGACGGTCGCTCGGGTCGGCTTCGCATTCCGGTGGTCGGAACCCGTCCCCCTCATAACAGGAGTACATGTACGAGGTCAGTGATGGGAACTCGGCAGCGCAGGTGTCGATGCGCTTGTAGACCGGCTGCACTTCCAGGCGCCGCCGCCGCGAAGAGACGGTCTCCTCGGCGAGACTGACGAGTTTGCCGAGGCGGGCATCTGAAAAACCCATTTGCTTCAGCCGAAGAAATCCATTGCGGTCCTCTGGCAGCCCATCGCGACGGATGCTCTCCTCGGTCTCGACGATTTCGCGAATGCGTTCGAGAAACCACGGCTCGAAGCGGCTGGCGGTGTAAATCTCCGCGGTGGTGAGTCCCTCCCGGTAAGCCTGCGCGATCAACAGCAGACGGTCGGGCACGGGTTTTGCCAGCGCCGCCTTGACGGCCTCCCTGCCGGCGCTCTCGATACCATCGATCGCGACCTCGTCGAAACCCGTGAGGCCGGTTTCCATGGAACGCAACGCCTTTTGGACAGATTCGGCAAAACTGCGGCCGATCGCCATCGCCTCGCCAACCGATTTCATCGAGGTTGTCAGTAGCGGCTCGGTGCCGGGAAACTTTTCGAAAGTAAACCGAGGCATCTTGGTGACGATGTAATCAATCGTCGGCTCGAACGATGCTGGAGTGATACGGGTGATGTCATTGGCGAGTTCGTCTAGCGTGTAGCCGACTGCCAGCTTGGCCGCGACCTTGGCGATCGGAAAGCCCGTCGCTTTCGACGCTAGTGCGGAAGAGCGAGATACCCGAGGGTTCATTTCGATAACGACTAGCCGGCCGTCGGTCGGGTTGACCGCGAACTGCACGTTCGAGCCGCCGGTATCGACGCCGATTTCGCGCAAGACCGCAATTGCGGCATTACGCATTAGCTGGTATTCTTTGTCGGTCAACGTCAATGCCGGCGCTACGCAGACCGAATCGCCGGTATGAATCCCCATCGGATCGATATTCTCGATCGAGCACACGATGATGCAGTTGTCCGCGCGATCGCGAACCACTTCCATCTCGTATTCTTTCCAGCCGAGGACCGACTGCTCGATTAGCACTTCGCCCGCCGGCGAAGCTCTCAAACCTCCACGAACGATTTCCTCAAATTCCTGCGCGTTGTAGGCGACCCCGCCACCGGTGCCGCCGAGGGTGAATGACGGCCTGATGATCGCCGGCAGACCCACTGTTTCGAGCGCCTCGACCGCTTCAGCGAGCGAACGCACGAGGCGGCTCGTCGGCGAGGCTATCCCGATCTTGTCCATCGCCTGCCGGAATAAGAAGCGGTCCTCAGCTTTGGCAATCGCGGCTTCGCTGGCGCCGATCAGTTCGACGCCATAACGTTCGAGAACGCCGGCGCGGGCGAGCGCGATAGCGGTATTGAGCGCGGTCTGTCCGCCCATCGTCGGCAGCAGCGCCTGCGGCCGCTCACGGGCGATGATCTTCGCGACCATGTCGGGTGTGATCGGCTCGATATAAGTCGCGTAGGCCAGTTCAGGGTCGGTCATGATCGTCGCCGGGTTCGAATTCACCAGCACGACCCGATAACCTTCGCTTTTTAATGCCTTACACGCTTGGGCGCCGGAATAGTCGAATTCGCAGGCCTGGCCGATGACGATTGGACCGGCGCCGATAATGAGGATGCTGTCGATATCACCGCGCCTAGGCATTCTCGTCCATCAGCGCAACAAACCGCTTGAAAAGATAATGGCTATCTTGCGGGCCGGGGCTCGCTTCTGGGTGATATTGCACCGAGAACACCGGCTTCCCAACCACCCAAAGCCCCTCGTTCGTGTTGTCGAAGAGCGAGACACGCGTGGGCTCGACCCCCGCGGGCAGGGTTTCGGGATCGACGACAAAGCCGTGGTTCTGACTCGTAATCTCGACTTTTCCGGTCCGGAGGTCTTTGACCGGGTGGTTGGCGCCACGATGGCCACGCAGCATCTTGCGGGTCGTTGCACCGAGCGCCAGGGCTAACAACTGGTGACCCAGGCAGATGCCGAAAATCGGCTTTCCCGAGGCGATCAGCTCGCGCAGCACCGGGACCGCATAAATTCCGGTCGCCGCCGGGTCGCCCGGCCCGTTCGACAGAAAAATGCCATCCGGCCGATGACGCAGGACGTCCTCTGTCGAAACCGTTGCCGGGACCACAGTCACGCGGCAGGCGTGTGCCGCGAGCATCCGCAGGATGTTGTGTTTAGCGCCATAGTCGATGGCTACGACGTGGTAACGCGGGCGATCTTGAAGACCATACCCACGCTCGCGATCCCACACTGCCTGCGTCCACTCAAACGCCTGGCGGCAAGTCACCTCCTTGGCGAGGTCCATCCCCTCAAGGCCGGGCCACTCGAAAGCTTGCGTTTTGAGATCCGCGATGTCGAGCCGTCCTGTTGGATCATAGGCAATCGCTCCGCTGGGTGGTCCGAGATCGCGAATCCGGCGGGTCAGCCGGCGCGTATCCACTCCCGAGATGCCGATCAGCCCGTGTGATTTGAGCCAGGCTTCGAGTGATTGAGTTGCGCGGTAATTGGCCGGAGAGGTAATCGGAGTGTGCAGGACCAGGCCGCGGGCGGCGGGTGTCGGGGCTTCAATGTCTTCCTGGTTGGCTCCGACATTCCCAATATGCGGGAAGGTGAAGGCGATGATCTGCCCGGCATATGAGGGATCTGTCAGGATCTCTTGGTAGCCGGTAACAGCGGTATTGAAACAGACCTCGCCGACCGCCGTGCCGCTCGCGCCGAGTCCGCGACCCCAGAATACAGTCCCGTCCGCAAGAACCAGCGCAGCGTCGCAGTCGGGAGGTCGTAACATTGGGTCGCGCATCGCGGCAAAATCCTGTGAGCGACCGCGATCCGTCCGGACCGCACCGCGCAGTCAGGAGCGAAACAGCAGAGCCTCCAGCAGATAGCCAATCGAAGCCGCGGCGTCAACTCTCTGGTCCTAGGAACTGGCGTTATTTCAACGGCTTAGATTTGCACGCGAGGAATTGCCGCGGGTTCCAAAACGGGCTAAGCTTCTATTTTTGACGGATTAACGAAAGTACCAATGTTGCGGCAGGCCTTCACCGAGCGGCTCAAAGAAGCGATGAAGGCCAGGGATTCGCGTACGATTTCGACCGTTCGCATGATCCTCGCCAAGCTCAAGGAACGGGACGTCGCGGCGCGCGGACAGGGTAACAGCGACGGTATCCCTGACGACGACGCCCGCCGGATGCTGCAGGCGATGATTAAGCAGCGGCGCGAATCGGCGGTACTCTACGAGAAGGGTAACCGCGCCGACCTCGTTCGCCAAGAGCGCGAGGAGATCGCAGTAATCGAAAGCTTTCTGCCGCACCAGCTCGACGAAGTCGAGATCGAAGCCGCGGCCAAAGCCGTGATCGCTGAGACCGGAGCCGTAAAGACCGGTGACATGGGCAAGGTAATGGCGGTGCTGCGGGAACGCCATGCCGGTGCCATCAATCTCGGTCGAGCGGGCGCGATCGTCAGACGCCTGCTCGGCTGACCCCTAGATGGCTTTTCCACCAGGCTTTCTCGACGAGTTACGCAGCCGCATCTCGCTTTCGGGAATCGTCGCGCGAAGGATCAAACTGGTCCGGCGTGGGCGCGAATTTGCCGGTTTGTGCCCGTTCCACCACGAAAAGACGCCGTCTTTCTACGTCGTCGACGACAAGTCCTTCTTCCATTGCTTCGGCTGTGGCGCGCATGGCGATGCGATTGGCTTCGTCATGCGGACCGACAATCTCGACTTCATCGAGGCAGTCGAGAAGCTCGCGGGAGAGGCCGCGATGACGGTTCCCGCGGCGACGCCGCAAGATCGTGAGCGTGCGCAGCGCCAAAAGACCCTGCTCGAGGCGACAGAGGCTGCGACCGCCTTTTACGAAACCCAGCTTTGGACGCCGGCCGGTCGGCGCGCTCGGGAGTATTTGCACGGACGGGGGCTCGATCCGGAGACGATCCGGCGCTTTCGTCTTGGCTGGGCGCCAGACGACCGGCGGGCGTTGCGGCGTAGTCTCACGGCCGACTTTTCCGACGAGCTCTTGATCGAGGCGGGGTTGTTGCGCCTTCCGATTGAAGGTGACGAAACTTCGGACCGTTTCCGCAACCGCGTAATATTCCCGATTGGCGATCGCGCCGGCCGGGTGATTGCCTTTGGCGGTCGGGTGCTCGGGGATGGGCAGCCCAAATACTTGAATTCACCGGACAACGCGCTGTTCGAAAAAGGGCGAGTCCTGTACGGCTGGTCCACGGCACGCGCTGGTGCAGTGCGGGATGTCGGCACATCGCCGGGCACGATCGTCACCGAAGGCTACATGGATGTGATCGCCCTTTACCGGGCGGGTTTTGCCTCGGTAGTTGCGCCGCTCGGTACCGCTCTGACTGAATTCCAATTGCAGGAGCTATGGCGTCTGGCGCCGGAGCCGATCATCTGCTTCGACGGCGACGTAGCGGGTGAGCGCGCCGCCGCTCGGGCGCTGCACCGCGCTTTGCCACTGTTGCGGCCCGGGCAGAGCCTGCGATTTGCGCGGTTGCGTCCGGGAGAGGATCCCGATTCGATCATCCGCAAGGCAGGCCGCCGCAGCTTTGACCAAACCCTTGCAGCCGCGCTGCCGCTCTGTGACTTGCTTTGGGAGCTCGAACTCGGCGGCAAGCGTCTGGACACACCCGAACGCCGTGCCGATCTCGAGCGCCGTTTGATGGAACGCGTCGGTCTGATTGGCGATCGGACAGTGCAAGCCGAGTACCGGCGAACTCTACGCGACCGCCTGTTCGGCTTGGGGCGACCGGCCCGTCGGGGATCGAAGACGCTTATCGGCCCCCGGCCGACCTTTGTCCGCGACGGCCCGGAGGCGCCACCCCCCCTTTTGGGAGAGCAAGCACAGCGAAACAATCTATTTCGCATTCTTCTTCGGTTTCCCTCATTGGTGCGCGAAGTCGCGGAGGAGCTTTCGGCACTCGATGTTCCCGAGCAGGAGCTTGCCAGCCTGAGAGGTCAAATTTTGCAGGCTGCGGCCAGCAAACCGGGGCTTGACGCCCGTGCGCTCCAACAACACCTTGTGGAGAATGGGCAAGGGGCGGCCGTGGAGAGATTGCTTCTGTCTTCGGTCGACACAACCTTCCTGGTTCGATGCTCCGACCCGACTGCCGCGCGCAAGGAGTGGGTCAGCGTGACCAGGATGCTGACGGGAGACAATCGCTGCGCTTTGACCGAGGCGACGAACCGCCTGATCGGCGATCTCTCCTCAGAGAATTGGGAGCGGTTTCTGGCTGCGAGAGAGAAAGCGTTGCATCAGGGTTCGGTTGATGAGGATCAGACCTGAACCACGCGGCTCGCCGCGGATTGTCCGCGGCCAAGTCCGGCGCACAAGTTCTCCGCGCTTATCCTCAGCTGACGAAACGTAGGTCTTACCCAAGGACGGTGGAATGGCGGGCAAAGCGGTAAATACGGCAGAGGTCACGGAAACCCGCGAAGAAGCGGCCGAAGCGCCACTGCTCGACAGTGTGGCGGCTGCGATCAAAAGAATGCTGGCTCGCGGCAAGGAACGTGGCTATGTGACCTATGACGAGTTGAACGCCGCATTGCCACCCGACCAGGTGTCCTCGGAGCAGATCGAAGACACAATGACGATGCTCTCCGAGCAAGGGATCACCGTGATCGAGAGCGAAGAGAGCGAGGAGGTGGCCGCTGCAGAAGTCGACGAGGGCGACGGCGAGATCCGCGGCAATTTGGATGACGAGGATATCGGCCGCACCGATGATCCGGTCCGTATGTATCTGCGCGAGATGGGCTCGGTCGAGCTGTTGTCGCGAGAAGGCGAGATCGCGATCGCCAAACGGATCGAGGCGGGCCGCGAGATGATGATCGGCGGGATCTGTGAAAATCCCATGACGATCCGCGCGATCATCGGCTGGCGCGACGCTCTCAACGACGGAAAGATGTTGCTGCGTGACATCATCGACCTCGATGCCACGTACGGCAGCGGAGGATTCGAGCTGATGCCGGCGGGGGCAGCGGTCGGCGCAGTTGCCAACGGAGAGCTCCGGCCCGAAACCGAAAGCGGCGGTCAGCTCGCCAATGATACCAACGGCACCGACAACGCTGGCGTGCAGGCCGACGGCGAAGCGGGGAATGGCGAAGATCCTTCGGGTGAACTTGCCGAGATCGAAAGCGAGCTCGCTGCAGACGAAGGGGAGGCCGAGGAGAGTTCGATCTCGCTCGCGGCGATGGAGGCGCAGCTGAAGCCGAGTGCGCTGGCCACCTTCGACGCGATTGCCGAAACCTACAAAAGGCTGCACCGGCTCCAGGACCAGCGCGTCAATGCCTTGCAAAAAGGTGAGCCGCTGCCACGCGTGACGGAACGACGCTATGAGAAACTGAAGGCGGAGACCATCGAGAGCGTCAAGCGCGTACGCCTCAACAACACGCGCATCGAATACCTCGTCGAGCAACTTTATGAGATCAATCGCCGGTTGGTCGCCGATGAGGGCAAGCTGTTGCGGCTGGCAGAGAGTGGCGGCGTCAAGCGTGCTGAGTTTCTCCAGCAGTATTTCGGCAACGAGCTGGCCGCCGATTGGCTGGAGCGGCTGCAGGTGTTGCCGGGCCGCGGCTGGGAGAGGCTGATCGAGAAGCACGGCACCGAGGTGGCCAAGTTGCGCGGCAACATCGCTCGGATCGCTGCCGAGACGAAGCTTCCGATAGGCGAACTCCGCCGCATCATGCAAACCGTGCAGCGGGGCGAACGCGAGGCGGGCCGGGCGAAAAAGGAGATGGTCGAGGCTAATCTCCGCCTCGTCATCTCGATCGCGAAAAAATATACGAACCGTGGACTGCAGTTTCTGGACCTGATCCAGGAGGGAAACATCGGCCTGATGAAGGCGGTCGACAAATTCGAGTATCGCCGCGGCTACAAATTCTCGACTTATGCGACTTGGTGGATCAGGCAAGCGATCACCCGCTCGATCGCCGATCAGGCGCGCACAATTCGCATCCCCGTTCACATGATCGAGACGATTAACAAGCTGGTGCGCACCTCTCGGCAGATGCTGCATGAGATCGGCCGCGAGCCGACCCCGGAGGAGCTCGCTGACAAGCTCGTGATGCCGCTCGAAAAGGTGCGCAAGGTGCTCAAAATCGCCAAGGAGCCGATCAGCCTCGAGACGCCGATTGGCGATGAGGAGGATTCGCATCTCGGCGATTTCATCGAGGACAAGAATGCGGTGCTTCCGCTCGATGCCGCGATCCAGGCCAATCTGCGCGAGACGACGACGCGAGTCCTGGCCTCGCTGACGGCGCGCGAGGAGCGGGTGCTGCGCATGCGCTTCGGCATCGGCATGAACACCGACCACACCTTGGAGGAAGTCGGCCAGCAATTCTCGGTGACGCGCGAGCGGATTCGCCAGATCGAGGCAAAAGCGCTGCGCAAGCTCAAGCACCCGAGCCGCTCGCGCAAACTGCGCAGCTTCTTGGACACCTGAGCGTCAGGCATCCGGCCCTGGGCCCGTAGTTCAGCTGGTTAGAACACGCCGCTCATAACGGTGGAGTCGCAGGTTCGAATCCTGCCGGGCCTACCAATCATTTCAAGATTTTAGATCGACAGCTCCCACTGGCAACTGCTACAGATAAGTGCAGGGTAAGTGCGAAACACCGAATCCGAAGATCCGAAGTACAGAAACCCTATCTGAGAACATCGCTCTCAAAATCAGCAAATCCCTGCCTGCCGCGCCCTATCGGCGCGAGCACGTCATCGCCAGCGTCGTCGAGCGAGCGGGCCGCCGATCAAGGTCGATATCAGATCGACCGCCTGCACCGCCGCCTGGACGGCGTGCGTGCGCGCGAGGCGCAGCACCGCGACTTCGCGCACCGACAACTCGCGCCCGCGTGTACCGCGTCCCACGACTGCGTCACCGAATCGTAGAGAAACGAGCGGCCGGAGAGATACAGGGCCTCAGCGCGCGCGTCGCGGCTTAGGCACGAATAGGCCGGAGACCGCGTAGTCGTGGCTACCGGTGCCGCACAAGCCGCCAACATCCCAGTTATCGATCAGTTCGCGATCCGCCGCTGGGAAGAAAACGAGCCAAGGTTCGAGCGCCGGCGACCACGGCGCATCTTTAGCGCCTCTATCGGGCGCGACCAAGCAGCCGGCATTCCACCACGCCGAGTGGTTGATGCCGCTGGCGAACGACCACCGGCCGTCGACGCCGTCAACCGGGCGGGCGCGGCCGCTCGGCCGCAACGCGCGGGCAACGACGGCGTCGGGGGCGCCGTAGATCTCGCGCGCGACTTCCTCTGGCAAGAATGCCGCCCACAGACCGTAGGTGGCGCCGAGCATCAAATTCCACGCCGCGGCGGCGTCGGCGCGGGCGATCTCCTCGGCGACAATCATCGACGTGATCGGGTCGATTTCGAGGCCATCCAGCGCCTTCGGGATATACATCCGGAACAGCCACGCCTCGTGCATCGCCGCCAGCACCTGCGCCGGCAGTCGCCGCTCGCGCTCACCCTCGTCGCGGCAAGCGCGCACGAGCAGCGTGATGCGCTGTGCCGCCTCGATCAGCGCCGCATCCGCGACCGTCCGGTACATTATCCTCTAGCCTCATGGAGCAGCTTGATTGCGTTGAGGTGGTCGCGCACGATGATGTCGAGAATATCTGGCGGCGGTGCACTGCCTTCCGGCGTCAGCAGGCGGCCCGGCCGTTCCGGCGCGCGACCAAAGCCGCACGGCGCGGCGAGGCCGAATTCCGCGAGATGCCGCCGCGCCGCTTGCAGCTGACGGCGCAGGCCGTCGGCATCGTGCATATGGTGGATGGCGCCGAGATAAACCTTCGCGTCCGGCGCCTGCAGTCGTTAGAGCGGCGCGAAAAACGCGTCGTCCGCAGTGCCGAGCGTCGGCAGATGCAAGAAAGTGCTCGCGCTTAACCATATGGGTGGATTGACGAGGGGTGCTCCACCGATGGGCTTGACATCACGTCCCGTGTGACAAGCTGGCGGGCGACCGGGACGTCACGTCCGCACCGGCTCTGGGTCACGACGGCTTCCCGATCGAGCCAATGACGTGATTGACGTGAGTGACGTGATTTACCGTTAGCGCAGCGCCTCGGCCATTGTCGCGGCGGGTTGACGGCTGGTTTTGTTCGCGGGTGGATGACGATCAGCGGTGTTGGGCAACCCAGGCCCAAGGCGTCAGTTCTGCGAGGCGGCTGTTGGGCCAGTTATTGACGAGCTTGGTCAGCACGTCGGTCAGATAGGCTTCGGGATTGACGCCGTGCAGCTTGCAAGTTTCGATCAGCGAGGCGAGCATCGCCCAGTTTTCCGCTCCTTCGTCGCTGCCGGCAAACAGAGCATTTTTTCTGTTCAGAGCAATCGGGCGAATGCTGCGCTCGACGGTATTGGAGTCGATCTCAGTGCAGCCGTCGTCGAGGAAGCGCGCCAGCCCATCCGAACGGTTGAGGCCATATCGGATGGCCTGGGCGATCGATGAGCCGCTGGCAACCTGTACCAGGGTTTTCTCGAGCCAGGTCTTCAGCGCTGCCACGAGCGGCTGGGTCTTTTCTTGTCGCACGACCTGGCGCTCGTTGGCGCTCTTGCCGCGGATCTCGGCTTCGATCTGGTAGAGTTCGGCAA
>Ga0310912_10000214_pt1 | contig 27293 bp, 23 predicted proteins | sample GREbulkMGOX080_FD_203443 | JGI IMG/M metagenome (GOLD analysis project Ga0310912, IMG submission 203443) | Lab enrichment of tropical soil microbial communities from Luquillo Experimental Forest, Puerto Rico - GRE.bulkMG.OX080 | ecosystem: Environmental > Terrestrial > Soil > Tropical forest >...
GGACTCGTCAATCGGAGCAACTCCACCATGCGATTGGATGATCAAGGTCGGCCCGGCATATCCGGCCTCGGCGAGGCGCCGCTCGAGCTCTCCCAGATAGCGCGACAGAGCCGGTCGAGCTCTCCCAGATAGCGCGACAGAGCCGGGCCGACATAGGCGTTGACAACAGTCGTCGAGACCCGTTCGAACTCCTTGATCTGCGGCAGCACCTCCGAGGAGAGCGCGACGTAGGCGCCGGGCAGAGCCCGCTTCACGGCCTCGCGGGCGGCGCGCTCGTGGCGCGGGTCGCGCCAGGAGTGCAGGTAGCATACCGCCACCGCCTCGACCCGCTCACGCTCCAGAGCCGCGACAGCGCTATCGAGCGAGGCGGGGTCGAGCGGGGTCTCGATCCTGCCATCAGCACGCATCCGCTCGCGCACGCCGAGGCGCAATTTGCGCGGGACGAGCTGCTCCGGGGGCGGGAGGCGCAGATTGTAACGGTCGTCCTTGAGTCCCTCGCGCATCTCGATCACGTCGCGATGCCCCTCGGTCGTCAGCAGCCCGACCTTGACGCCGCGGTGCTCGATGAGTGCGTTGGTCGCGACCGTTGTGCCATGGACGATGCGGTCGGTCTCGGCCAGCAGCACCGCCCGCTCACGGTCGAGTGCGTCGGCCAGCGATTGCAACCCGTCGAGGACGCCGATCGACGGATCGGACGGGGTCGATGGAACCTTTGCCAAAGTCGCCTTGCCGGAGTCGTCGACCGCGACGAGATCGGTAAACGTCCCACCGACATCGATACCGACGCGGTACACGAGTCAGCGCTCGCCGCCAGGAGCGCTGACGAACCCGTTCTCGATGTCACGCGCCGTCGCGTCGGGGTTGCGCAACGCCGGATCGCCCCAGCCCCCACCGCCACCCGACTCGAGCACCAGGACGTCACCAGGGTGGATGACGAGCCCCACTTCCTTGGTCTTGATCGGGCGAGGCGGCTGTCCCTTCGAGTAGAGCGTATAGCGATGCGGCACGCCGTCGGCGCCGCCGAGAATGCCGCAGGCGCCGTGACGCACGCCATCGCCGGCGGTGTTGCCGACCGCTGGCTCGGCGGTTTCGACGACCATCTCGACCACCCCGCCGGGACCGCCGCGGTATTGGCCCGCGCCGCCGGAATCGGGGCGGAACTCATGGCGGCGGAAGAACAATGGGAAGCGCACCTCGGTCACCTCAAGGCTGCCGAACTTGATCCCGCCCGCTGCCTGCCATTCTCCGGCACCGGGCCAACCGTCGCCCGCCGGCGAGGCGCCGCCACCGGGCCGCGCCTGAAAGAAATGCCAGATGAACGGCTTGCCGCCGGGGACATTGGCGCGCGGGTCCCGGCCCTGGATCGCGATGCGGAAGCGGCGGCCCCAGCCGGCCATCGCGCGATCGGGGCAAGCCGGCGCCAACGCCTTGATGATCGCTTCGAGAATTTCCTGGGCGCAGTGATTGGTGGCCAAGGTAACCGGAGCGCCAGGGTTCGCCCACACCACGGTGCCCGGCTTGGCGATGACCCTGATCGGACGGAAAGTGCCGTCATTCTTCGGGGTCTGCGGGTCGATTAAGTAGGACAGCGCGACAACTACCGACGAATACATGTTCGGGTAGGAGGAGTTGACGAAGCTGCGGACTTCCTCGTGGGAATCTGACAGATCGATCGTCAGATCGCTGCCTTGTTTGGTGACGGTGGCACGGATGTGGATGTCGCTGTTGCCCCGCCCGTCGTCATCGAGCAACGCCTCGCCTTGGTAAACGCCGTCCTGCCATTGCGCGATCACCGCCCGGGTCTGGCGCTCGGCGCCATCGAGCACCGCCTCGATCGCCATGTCGGTTACCGGCCAGCCGAACTCGCCCGCCAATGCCAACAGGCGCCGCTCGCCGACATGCGCCGAACCGATCATCGCCGCGAGATCGCCGCGGAAGTCGCGCGGATGGCGCACATTGGTCGCGATCATCTCTAGGAGGTCGCGGCGCACTTCGCCGCGGTCGTACAGCCGCAGCGGGGTGATGCGCAGGCCCTCCTGCCAGATGTCCGTCGCCGCGGCGTTGTAAGCGCCGTGCGTGGCGCCCCCGATGTCGCTCTGATGCGCGCGGTTGATCGACCAGAAACGCGGCCGCCCATCTCCATTGGCGTCCGCGAACACTGGCACGAAAGCGGTCAGGTCCGGCAGGTGGTTCCCGCCGTGATAGGGGTCATTGAGCAGAAACACGTCGCCCTGATGGATGTCGGTCTCAAAGAACTCGGTCACCGCCTTTGCCGCATAAGGCAGCGCACCGACATGGATCGGCACGTGCTCGGCCTGGGCGATCAGCCGGCCGTCGAGGTCGCAGATTGCGGTCGAGAAATCGCGGCTCGAATTGAGGATCTGCGAATAGGAGGTCCGCAGCATCGCCTCACCCATCTCTTCGACGATCGCCAATAGGCGATGCTGGATGACCGATGTGACGATCGGATCGACCGAGACTGTCGGGGGCTTGTTCATTCGATCACCTCGTCGGCGCGGCCGAGTATCGTTAGCGGGATTGTCAGGCCGAGCGCCTGCGCGGTCTTCAGATTGACGACCAGCTCGAACTTCGTCGGCTGCTGGACAGGGAGGTCGGCCGGTTTGGCGCCCTTGAGGATCTTATCGACATAGTCGGCCGAGATCGGGAACATGTCGGTGATACTCGGCCCATACGACATCAGCGCACCGGCTTCCGCCCCTCCGCGTCCGCCGGCGATATACGGCAGACGGTGGCGCAGCGCCGCCTCGGCGGCACCCGGCCGGTTGAACGGAGAAGACGTAATCATCAGCGCATCGCCGCGCGCTCCATCGGTCTCAGCCAGGGCATGCTCGTAATCATAGGGAAAATTTCGCAGCTCGATTGCCTCGAGCGGGACGCCGAGGACAGATGCGGCCTTCGTCACAGCCTCTCTTTGGTCGGCTCCCGCCACGTCATAAAGGAGAACGATTCGCGCGATGTGAGGGACCGCCTGTGTCAGCAGATCCAGCCGCTTCGCGATCAGCTGCGGCTGCTGAAAGGCCACACCGGTCAGGTTGCCCCCCGGATGGGCGAGGCTGGCAATGTAGCCTTTTTCCAGCGGGTCGAAATCGACCGCCCTGAAAACGACCGGGGTGGAACGCGCCGCGGTACCGGTAAACGCAGCCTTCAAGGCGGCTTCATTGCCGACGGCGATGACATCGATCCCGCGACGAGCAAACTCATCGACTGCCACTCCCAACCGGTCCGGATCATCGTCCTGGACGAAATCGATCGTCAGGTTGCGACCGTCGACATAGCCCAACTCGCGCAGCCGACCCTCAAAGGCGACATGCGCCGGGTCCGAGCGCGGGGTGCCGGCAACGATGCCGATATGGAAAACGCGGGCCGGTGTCTCGTCGGCCTTCGACGTCGAGACGGCCGCAGCGGCAAGGCTGATAAAGAGCAGACAACGACAGAACCGGCCGCGCACGGCTCACTCCCGCAACGCTTCGGGGAAGGGCAAGTGCAGGATCAGAGCCATGCTCGGCCCCTGGAACCATTGCGGCAAGGGCGGGACGCGGCGCACGGCCGCGATCATCAGCTCGACCCGGGCATCGATATCCTGCCACCCCGAGCTTTGCCGCACTTTGATCATCCCAATCGTGCCGTCGTCGAGCACCACGAACTCGATGTCCGCCTCGCCGTGGCGGCCGCCGATCATCGACAGGGGCAGCAAATTGTAGTGCTGCCGAATGAGCGAATGGACATAGGCAAGATATTCGTCGCGCGTGGCAGCCGGCCCAGGATATTTGGCGCGACGCGCCTCGGTGTGCGCCGGCTCTTCCTCCCAGCGGAGCACAGGTCGCGTGGTCTGGGCGGGCTTTGGTTGCGGCTTGGGAGTTGGGGGCTTCTCAGGCGGCGGAGGTGGCACGATGGCCGCGGTCTGCTGCGGTGTCTCGGGCGGGGGCTCGGCCTTTTCCGGCGGGGGAGGCGGCACCGCCTCGGCGGTCTGGGGCGGCGTCTCATTCGGCCGCACCTCGGGCGGCGGAGCATCCTTCGCAGCCGGCGGGTTTTTCGGTTCGCGGCCGGCTTCCTTCGCCTCGGTGTCGCCGAGGTCCTCGGAGGCAAGGCGTCCGGGCGGCGGCGGCTTGAATGGCGGCGGTGGTGGCACCGGTTTCAGAACCTGCTCCGGCGGCGGCGGTTCGACGACCAGCTGCACGGGGATCGGGGTGATTTCAGGCGGCGCCTCCATCGGCCACTCGACCAACAACAGCAATGGCAGCAGGTGCAGCGCAAGCGAACCGATCGTCCCGGGCCACCGCATTCGCTCGCGATCTTGGACAGGCCCCAGACGCTCGGGTGGAGCGAGCCGCGAAGGATCCGGCGATACCAGACGCGGCGCCCCGGTGAGCATCGGCTCACGGCGACGCTCTTCAGCCAATGCAGCTATGCGAAACACCGTTGCCTGTTATCCCGCGGCGAGATCGAGCCAAGCGGCCTCGTCGAGCAATTTGACGCCGAGTGCCGCAGCCTTTGTCGCCTTCGAGCCGGGATCGGCGCCGGCGACGACATAATCGGTCTTGGCCGAGACCGAACTCGTGACATTGGCTCCGAGCGCCTCGGCCCGTGCCTTCGCCTCCGACCGGCTCATTGATTCGAGCGATCCGGTGAAAACGATCGTCTTGCCGGCAAGCGGCGAAGCGACATGTTGCGCGGGTGCTTCCCAGTCGAGCACCGTAACCTCGCGCGCCAAGTCGTCGAGTACGGCCTGGTTATGCGGCTCGGCGAAAAACCCGATGATGTCGGCGGCCATGCTTTCGCCGATCCCGCCGATCTCGACGAGCCCGGCCAGGGCTTCGTGCTCCGGATCTTGCGCCGCCTCCATCTCGCGCCGCCAATTGGCGAGCGAGCGATAGTGGCGCGCGAGCAGCCGCGCGGTCGCCTGGCCGACTTGTGGGATGCCGAGCGCATTGATGAACCGGTCGGACGCGATGCGCCGTCGCTCGTCGATTGCGGACATCAGATTGCGAGCGCTGAGCTCGCCCCAGCCCTCCCGCTTCATGATCACTTCAGGATCGAGGCGGAAGATGTCGCCCGGCTGGCGGATCAGCCCGTCCTGCCAGAACGCGGTGATGTGCTTCTCGCCCAGCCCTTCGATGTCGAAACAGTCGCGTGAGACGAAGTGCCGGAGGCGCTCGACCGCTTGCGCCGCACAGATCAGCCCGCCGGTGCAGCGCCGCGCGACTTGCCCCGGCTCGCGCACCGCGAGGCTGCCGCAGATCGGGCAGTGATCGGGAAAAACGTAAGGCTGCGCATCCTTCGGCCGGCGGTCGAGCACGACCGAGACGATCTGCGGGATCACGTCGCCGGCGCGCTGCACGACGACGGTGTCACCGACGCGGACATCCTTGCGGGCGATCTCGTCCTCGTTGTGCAGGGTGGCGCGTTGCACGACCACACCTCCGACGGTGATCGGCTCGAGCATCGCCACCGGGGTCAGCGAGCCCTGGCGGCCGACCTGGATGCCGATGTCGCGCAACACGGTCTGCGCCTGCTGCGCCGGGAATTTTTGCGCCACCGCCCAGCGCGGCGCACGGCTGACCATGCCGAGCCGCTCCTGCAGAGCGAGGTCGTTGACCTTGTAGACCACACCGTCGATGTCGTAGGGGAGTTGCGCGCGGTCGGCGGCGATCTCTTTGTAAAAGGCGAGCGCCCGGTCGACCCCGCGGCACAGCCGCGAACGCGGATTGATAGTAAATCCCCAGCCGCGGAACCGGTCCAGCGCCTCTTCATGGGTGCGGGCAAAAGAGGAACTCGTCTCGCCCCAGGCATAGGCGAAAAATTTAAGCGGCCGGCGGGCGGTAATCGTCGAATCGAGCTGGCGCAGCGAGCCGGCCGCGGCGTTCCTCGGATTGGCGAAGACCGGCTCGCCGGAGGCCGCGCGCTCTTCGTTCAGCGCGAAGAACCCGGCGCGTTCGAGATAGACTTCGCCGCGGATCTCGATCAGCTCGGGCCAGCCCTTGCCGGCGAGAACCTCGGGTATCGTCGCGAGGGTGCGCAGGTTGGCGGTGACATTCTCGCCGGTCACACCGTCGCCGCGCGTCGCCCCTTGCACAAGACAGCCGCGCCGGTAGGTCAACCCGATCGACAGCCCGTCGATTTTGGGTTCGGCCATGATCTCGATCACGTCTTCGGCGACCAGCGCCTCGGTCGCGGTGCGCCGGAAGAAGTTCCGGATGCCGGCGAAGAACTCTCGGACATCGGCATCCTCGAACGCGTTTTCGAGCGACAGCATCGGCCGCGAATGGGTCACCTTCGCAAAGCCGGTCGCGGGTGCCGCGCCGATGCGGCGCGATGGGCTGTCGGCGCGGATCAGCTCCGGAAAGCGTGCCTCGATCGCCGTGTTGCGGCGGCGCAGTGCATCGTATTCCGCATCGGAGATCTCGGGGGCGGCGTCGGTGTAATAGAGCCGGTCGTGCCGGGCGATCTCCTCGGCGAGCCGGGCGAGCTCGCCGCGGGCCTCTTCTTCGGTCAACGTCTCGACGAGCGGTGAGTCGCCCGGATCGCGGCGCTGCCGGGAGGCGGAAGCGCTCATGCGCGGCCCCCGGCAATCAGGCTCGCGGCCGCGGCGCGTGCCTCGGCGGTGACGATGCGGCCGGACAGCATGCGGGCGATCTCCTCCTGTCTCGTATCGGGGTCGAGCTCCTCGACGCGGGTCACCGCCGCGCGCTCAGAAAGGTTCTTGGCGACACGCCAGTGATGAGCGCCGCGGGCGGCGACCTGCGGTGAATGTGTTACGACCAGGACCTGTAGGCTCGTGCCCAGGCGTTGTAAGCGCTCGCCGACCGCCGCCGCGACGGCGCCGCCGATCCCGCTGTCAACCTCGTCGAAGATCAGGGTCGGGACCGAGGAGGTGTCGGCGAGGACGAGCTTCAAAGCCAGCATAAAGCGCGACAGCTCGCCGCCCGAGGCGATGCGGGCGAGCGGCCCGAACGGCGCCCCGGGAGTCGTAGCGATCTCGAAATGGAGGCGCTCGCAACCGTGCTCGCTCCAGTCAGGCTCCGCGAGCGGGGTCAGCACCGTTCGGAACCGCGCCTTGTCGAGCCGCAACGGCGCCAACTCCGCCATTACTGCCGCGTCGAGGCGTCGGGCGGCATGCGCCCGCGACCGTGAGACCGCTTCGGCAGCCGCGACAAAGCGTGCACGGGCCTCGGACGTGGCACGGGCGAGATGATCAAGGCCCTCGGCCCCCTCGTCGATCGCTTCCAGCTGTGCGGTCATCCGCTCTTGCAATGCCGGCAGCTCGGCAACCGCGACCTGGTGCTTGCGGGCGAGAGCGCGCAGCGTGAAAAGCCGCTCCTCGACCTGTTCGAGCTCGCGCGGGTCGAGTTCGAGTTGGCGCGCCGAACTTTCCAGCACCGCGAGCGCTTCGGCGGTCTCCGCCGCGGCGCGTTCGGCTGCGGCGAGCGGCGCATCGAGAAACCCGTGGGCGCGTTCGCTCGCCCGCTCGAGCCGCCGTGTTGTCCGCGCCAATGCCGCTTGTGCGCCGGTGTTGCCGCCGAGCTCGCCGATCGCCTCGGCCAGGGTTTCGCCCAGCCGTTCGGCGTTCTGCAACAGGGTGCGCCGCGCGGCGAGGCGGTCCTCCTCGTCTTCTTCAGGCGCCAGCGCTTCGAGCTCGGCGAGATGATGGCGCAGCAGCTCCTCCTCCGCACGGCTCGCGGCGAGCAGCCGTGCGGCTTCGGCCTCATGCTCCCGCGCCGCGCGCCAATCGTGCCAGGCTTGCGCGAGCGCCGCAGGGCTCACCGAATGCTCGGCGAAGGCGTCGAGGATCATGCGATGATTGGCCGGATCGAGCAGCCCGCGCTGCTCGAACTGGCCCTGGATCTCGACGAGGCTGTCGCCGAGCTCGCGCAACATCCCGACACTGGACGGCGCATCGTTGACGAAGGCGCGGCTGCGGCCGTCGGTCGCGAGCAGCCGGCGCAACACGATCGTCTCGCCATCGCCGTCGAGCCCGGCCTCGCGCAGGATCGCGTGGGCGGGATGGTTTCGTCCGACCACAAACTCGGCAGACACCGCTGCCTCCTTTGCCCCAGCGCGCACAAGCCCGGCCTCGGCCCGGCGGCCAAGTGCCAAGCCCAGCGCATCCAGCAGGATCGACTTGCCGGCGCCGGTCTCGCCGGTCAGCACGCACAGCCCCGAGCGAAAAGCGAGCGCGAGCCGATCGATCAGCACGACATCGCGGATGGTCAGGCCGAGCAGCATGCCGCCAATGATACAGGCTCAGGGTTTCCCTGTTGCACGGGAAAATACCGGGAAATGCGCGATTGTGCGCTCAATCGGCGCTGAAACCTCGTCGGCAAGCCGTTGTTATTGCAGCAAACCGACGAGTAAATTCCCTACGCTGGCGAACAGGGAATTAAATCGGTCTAACAGGGAACCGAATCCGCCGATCAGGAAAGCCTCAGGGACGATGAGGGAAAGCAAGTCGGAACTCTATCGCGACCTGGCCGAGCAACTCAGAGCATTGCTGGCCACCGAGCCGGACCGCATCGCCAACGCCGCCAACATGGCGGCGCTGATCTATCACGGCCTCCCGGACCTCAACTGGGCCGGCTTTTATTTTCGCCGGGGCGGCGAGCTGGTTCTGGGGCCATTCCAGGGTAAACCCGCCTGTGTGCGTATCCCGCTCGGCAACGGCGTTTGCGGCACCGCGGCCTCGCGCGGCGCGACGGTTCTGGTCCCGTACGTCCACGATTTCCCGGGCCATATCGGTTGCGACCCGGCGTCGCGTTCCGAACTGGTCGTGCCGCTGATCGAGCGCGGCGAGGTCTCGGGTGTGCTCGACCTCGACAGCCCGCTGCTCGCCCGGTTCGATGAGGGGGACCAGGCGGGCTGCGAGCGGCTGGTCGTACTGTTTGTGGATCACCACCGCGAACATTCAGCATAAGGGGGAGCCGATGCCATCCGCGTCACCCGGAGCAGTCACCAGCCCGCATCTGCCGGTCCGGCAGGATTGGCTCGACCGGCGCCGTGAGGAGATCATCGAGCCCGAGCTGCTGATCGTCGACCCGCATCATCACCTGGTCGACCGGCCCGAGACCGGCCGCTATCTGCTGCCGGAGCTGCTCGCCGACACCGGCAGCGGACACAACATCACCGCCACCGTCTACCTGGAATGGCTGTCGATGTACCGCGCCCAGGGCCCCGCCGAGCTGCGCCCGGTCGGCGAGGTCGAGTTCGCCAACGGTGTTCCGGCGATGGCCGCGTCCGGAACCTATGGTAAGACCAGGGTCTGCGCCGGCATTGTCGGCCACGCCGATCTGGCGCTGGGCGCCCCGGTTGAGAAGGTGCTGGAGGCGATGATCTCCGCCGGCGGCGGCCGCTTCCGCGGCATCCGCTTCATCACCGCATCGCACCCCAATCAGGCGTCCTGGGGATCGCCGATCATCCGGCCCGCGGGTCTGCTGATGGATCCGAGGGTGCGCGAGGGCTTCGCCCGGCTGGCGCCGCTCGGCCTCAGCCTTGACGCCTGGATGTATCACACCCAACTCGGCGAGATGGTCGACCTGGCGCGCGCCTTTCCCGAAACACAAATCGTGCTCGACCATGTCGGCGGGCCGATCGGTCTCGGTCCCTATGCCGGCAAGCGCGACGAGGTCTTCGCCGCGTGGAGCGGGATGATCCGCGAGCTCGCGGTCTGCCCGAATGTCCACATCAAGCTCGGCGGGCTCGGCATGCGGATGTTCGGGTTCACCCATCACATGGGCGAAATGCCCCCGAGCTCGGAGGAACTGGCCGCGGCGTGGCGGCCCTATATCGGGACCTGCATTGCAGCTTTCGGCCCGGAGCGTGCGATGTTCGAGAGCAACTTCCCGGTCGACAAGGGCAGCTGCGGCTACGCGGCATTGTGGAACGCCTTCAAGCGCATCGCCTCGGGCTATTCCGCGGCCGAGAAGGCGGCACTATTCGGCGACACTGCACGGAAATTCTACCGGCTGGGATAAGGTCTGGGTCAAAACAAGCGGGCGCCGGACCTCCCCGGAGGTCGGCAGGCGCCAGCCGACCCCGGTGCGACTCGCGCGCGGCCGCCAGGATAGCTCCGATCAATTAGACCAGTTGATCGGTGCGTAATGGCCGTTCTTGCCGGAATTGTCCCAGTGCATGCCGTGGTCGGCATACGTGCTGTTCTGACCGCCCACAGCGAGCGCGAGCCTCTCCGGAGTGACCGGATGCCCGAGCGCCGCCCAGATCTCCCCGCTCGGATGTATCGTCGGCAGCGGCCCCACTGCCATGTGGAGGATCCCGGAAATTTCCGCCGAACGGGATTTGCCGGCAATCGCGTAGCTGATCGGCACCTTCTTCGCACCCAGATTGGTGCCGACGAGCGGCGCAAAGGCCGCCATTGGGCCACCCTCGGCGCCGCTGAAGATCGCGCCGAGCGCTGCAGTCTGCCGATCGTCGGCGCGCTCGTCGATGTAGGCGGCGAGGGTCCAATTGCCGTCGGCCATCGGCCCAGGCGTGTGGGCGATCAGGCAACGTTCAGCCCATCGAGCGACAGCTCGCCATAGGTGCCCTGCTCGATATGAAAAAATAGCGCCACGTCGCACACACCCTGGCTCGGTCGCGCGGTCAGCGGAGCGCCGGATGAGACAAGGCACGGGCAAACGACCTCGCAGTTGCAGTTCTCGAAGTAGTCGCCGGACAATTGCCACGTCGCCGTTGATGCCATTCTCGCCTCCCTATATGGGGTCTAGATTTAGCTCAGTTCCGCATCGCCGGCGACCTCGCAGGCAGACCCGCTGGCCGCATCGCGCGCGGTTGCGCTACGATCGACAGAATCGAGCCAAAAGGGGATCCAGCGAGATGGCCGGTGAAGCCGAAGCCCTCGATGCGAACGCGGCGCAGCGCCGCTACTGGAATACGGTCGCCGGGCCACGCTGGGTGGCAAGCCCGGGGTTTCGGGAGCGGCGCAACCAGGAAAGTCTCGCGCTATTGCTTGCTCACCTGGGCCTGAGCGATGGCGAAAGCGTGCTCGAAATCGGCTGCGGAACCGCAGCGCTGACCTTGCCGATCGCCGAAGCGGTCGGCGAGCATGGACGCGTCGTCGCGGTCGACATCTCCGAGCCAATGCTCGCCGCCGCGCGCCAGAAGGTGGGCGAGCGCGGACTGCGCAACGTCACTTTGCTGTCCGGGGACGCGCAAGTGTTCGCGTTCGAGCGCGCCGGCTTCGATGTCGCGACCTCGCGCATGGGGGTGATGTTCTTCGCCGATCCGGCGGCGGCCTTTCGCAATATCCGCGGCGCGTTGAAACCCGGCGGACGCCTCGTTTTCGCCTGCTGGGCGCCGCTCGCCGAGAACCGGCACTGGCTGATTTCCTACGACGTGGCGCTCCGCCATCTGGGACTGCCGGCGCCGCCGCCCGCGCATGAGCCCGGCCCGCTCGCCTTTGGCGACCCCGATTATATCCGCCGGGTTCTCGCGGCGGCCGGGTTTGCCGAGGTTGCGGTCGAGCGGGCCCATCCGACGATCATTTGCGGCGCCCCAGAGGAAGAAGCGCGGCAGGCCGTGATGATGGGGCCGACAGCGCGGCTGATCGAAGCGAAAAACCCCGACGAGGCAACCCGTCAGACGATCGCCCATGAGATCGAGGCGGCGTTCACTGCCGAGGCCGGCTCCGGCCCGATCCGACTGCCGGCAACGATCTTCCTGGTCGCTGCGCGCAGCCCGCTCTAGCCGGTCACGCGGCGCGGCTCAATCCAAGAGCCATGGCGCAGCGCAAGCCTGAGCGATCTGCCGCACCTGGTTCAACAGGCCCGCGCCGACCGGGATCCCTTCCCGCATGCGCTGCTTCGCGTGGTTCCACTGCGGATCACCCGGGACCATGACCGGCTGGACAGGATCGATGGGCCTGGTCGCTCGCAGATCGTTGCAGAAGCGCGTCACGTCGGCGGTGAATTCCGCGCGGTCGCGAAACAGACCCGGATCGATTGCGATAAAGCAATGTCCGATGTCATTGCCCTGCGGCTTCTTCCCGTGCATCGGATCGGTAATCAGGCTCGCTCCCGACAGGCACGAGCCGAGGATGTTCACCATCGCTGCGAGCCCGTAGCCCTTATAGCTGGAGTTCTCCGGCGAGCCGCCGAGCGAGGTCAGAAACCCGCCTTTCTCGCGCGCCTCCAGCGGGTCGGTGCTGGGCAGCCCGTCCTTGCTCAGCACCCAGCCCGGCGGGCAGGGGAGCCCTTCGTTGGCCTTGTTGCGGATGCGGCCGGCCGCCACCGTCGTCGTCGCCATGTCGAGCAAAAATGGCTGCCCGTCCGTCGTGGGGGCCGCGAAGGACCAGGGATCGGTGCCGAGTCTCGCCTCCTTGCCGAAGGTTGGCGCCACCTGGACGCTCGAGGCACCGGTGCACGCCATGCCGATCAGGCCCTCTTTCGCCGCCATCAAGGTGTAATAGCCGGTGGCACCGAAATGGGCCGAGTTGCGCACCGCGGTGATCGCCATGCCCGATTTCTTGGCCTTATCGATCGCCACCTGCATGGCAAAACCTGCCGGCACATGGCCGAGCCCGCCATCACCGTCGACCAATGCCGAGACCGGCGTTTCCTTGAGGATCCGCGGGCGCGCCGCCATGTTCGCACGTCCGCTGCGGCGCAGCCGGTCATAGCCCGGCAGCATCGATATGCCGTGGCTGTCCACACCGTGCAGATCCGCCCAGCCGAGGATATCGGCGGTGGTTTCCGCGCTGTCCTCCGGCATGCCCCAGGCCGACAGGATGGCTTTGAGTTGTGCGCGATGCTTTTCGTAGGTTGCCGGCATCGGAGTCTCCTTAGGTCCCCGCGCAGCCTCGCCGCGCCGGGATATTTCGGCAAGGACGGAGTTCTGCGCCCGGCCGGCGAGCCTGCGCAACCCACATTTTGGGGCCGGCGATTGGCCCCGTTTCGTTCTCACCCAGCGGCGTTGTGTTATCATCTCCGGCGCCATGTCTTGCCCTTCAGACCCGGTGTCGGGTCTGCGCCGCATCATCCACATCGATATGGACGCTTTCTACGCGTCCGTGGAGCAGCGCGACGACCCGGCGCTGCGCGGGGTTCCGGTCGCGGTCGGAGGTGCGGGGGCGCGGGGCGTGGTGGCTGCCGCAAGCTACGAGGCGCGCAAATTTGGTGTGCACTCTGCAATGCCCTCGGTCACGGCCAAGCGAAGATGCCCCGAGCTGGTGTTCGTGCCGGCGCGGTTTGACGTCTACCGAGCGGTATCGCAGCAGATCCGCGGCATCTTTGCGCGCTACACACCATTGATTCAGCCGCTGTCGCTGGACGAGGCCTATCTCGACGTGACCGCACCTTTGGTGGATCGAGGCTCGGCAACTGCGATTGCCGAGGAGATCAGAGCAGCCATCCGCCTGGAGACGGGCCTGACCGCCTCTGCCGGGGTGTCCTACAACAAGTTCCTGGCAAAGCTGGCCTCCGACCACCGCAAGCCGGACGGGTTGTTCGTCATCACCCCGCAAATGGGGCCGGCCTTCGTAGCGGGGTTGCCCGTGGGAAAATTTCACGGCGTCGGCCCGGTGACCGCGGCGAAGATGAACCGGCTCGGCATCCACACCGGGCTCGACCTGAGACAGCAGACGCGCGAGTTTCTGACGACGCAATTCGGCAAAGCCGGGGATTACTTCTACCATCTGGCGCGGGCCGAGGACGATCGGCCAGTGGTGGTCGATCAGCAGCGCAAGTCATTGGGTGCCGAGACGACTTTTGCGCGCGACCTTGTGGCGTGGGAGGACGTGGCGCCGGCGCTCGAGCCGCTGTTCGCCAAGGTGTGGGCGGCTTACCGCCGACACGGCCTAACCGCGCGAACCGTGACGGTGAAGATCAAGTACGCCAACTTCCGGCTGAGCACCCGCAGCCGGTCGTGCAGCGAGGCGATTACGTCACGGGCGCTGATCGAGCAGCTCAGCCTCGATCTGCTTCAGCCTCTTTTCCCGCCGCAACGGGGTGTACGGCTGCTCGGCGTCACATTGTCCAATTTCGACACCCCGGCAGTTGCTGAAAACCGGCAACCGGCACTCGCTCTGCGATAGCCGGCGGGCGTGGCAACCCGGATCAGGGCATCGTCAGGCGGTACACTCGCGCCGCGGTGCCACTGTAGAGTGCAGTCTTTTCAGCGGCGGAGGCGCCTGAGGTGATGCGCTTGAACGCATTCCACAGTTCGGTGTAGCCGCCGGACTGCTTGTCGGGCGGGAAGTTGCTCTCGAACATGCAGCGATTGAAGCCGAAGGCTTCGATGCAGGGCTCGATGTACTGGCGCCAGGCAGCGGCGAGCTCTTCGGAGGACGGCGGCAGGTCGCGCTCGTGGAAGTCGAAGCCGAACGAGGTCATGCCGACGCCGCCGAGCTTTACGCTAACGTTGGGGCATTTGGCCAGTTCGCCGATGTCCTTCCTCCAGCCGGCGAGGATCTCTTGCCGATGCCCGGTATAGGGGCCGACCCCGAGCACGCCGCCGACATGGTTGAGGATGATCGTCGTGTTGGGAAAGGCGCGGGCGAGATCGATCGCGTCCAGCAATTGCGGATGGTATTGCCAGGATTCGAAGCTGAGGCCGAGCGGAGCGAGCTGGGCAAAGCCCTCGCGGAATTTGGGGTCGCGCGCCAGATGCGGCGGCACGACACGCGTGGCGAATCTCTGGATCGCGTCATTGCTGTCCCACGAGACGCCGTGGCGGATGCCGCGGAAACGCCCGCCGCCGACCCGGATCTCGGCCTCCAGCACCTCGCGAATGCGGGCGCCGAGGGTCAGGTCGGCATGGCCGATGATGGCCTCGGCAACGCGGCAGGGGCCGTAACCGCCGGAGGCACTCATCGCCGCGATGCCGTTGACGAACTCGACCTCGCCGACCGGCGCCGTCTCGGCCGGCCCGTCCTTCTTGTACATCGAACGGCATTCGAGGAAGACTGTCGAGACGATGTTGTGGCCGCCGCCAAGGTCGTCGAGCAGTTCTGTCAGCAGATACCGCCCGCGCTGCGGCGTGTCCCAGAAATGATGGTGCGGGTCGATGATCGGCAGCGCCGGCTCCAGCGCCGCCTCGCGCGGTCGCTTGGCGAGCCACGCCTTCAGGGCCGTCTCATCGCGATAAGCGAGCCCTCGGTACTCGCCCTTCGCATCGCCGGTCATGCTGCCCTCCCTCACCCTACAACCGCGATCGAGGCGCCACTATAGTCGCGCTCCACGTCTTCGGACATGCCGACATAGATGATATGCCGGCGCGACCGCATTAGCTCGAAGGGCGAGTGGGCTCGCGCGCATGCGTGCGTACGCGCGAGGTGCAGAGAGATCAGGTTCAACTGATTGAAATTACTCGATTCCAGGTCGAAAAAACAGCGGGGGATAGCGGACGGTAAGCAATCTCAGCGACTGGCACGGGCGGGCGGGCCTCCAACGGTCGTAGATTTGGCAAGGGTCCTGTCATATGCGTTCCCTATACGTTCCTAGCAAGGCCCGTGTCAATTGAGGGAACGGATTAGGTGGGGAAGTCGCCGGCCTTCACGGCATCCTCGATCGCCGGCAGTTTGAGGATACGACAAGTTCCGAGGCGACCTCGCGGATCGCATGCTCGCTGCTCGACGCGATGTGGAACTGGTGGCCGAGCGCCAGCGAAGCGGTCGTTCGCTCCTTGTGGGCGCCATCTAGCTTGGGTTTCGTAGCCGCCTTACTCTGGTTCATTGGCAATAAGGGCACGCGTTCGCTTTAACATCCCGATAGTTGTGTACAGATCGGCGGAGAACAGGAGCAGGGCATGGCGGACCAAGCCGGCGAGGTCGTATCTGGCGAGGCACACCAGCAAACGTTCGCGACAGGCCGCCCGACCGACCAGGTGTCCGAGGATGACCAGGATACCCCACCCGGCCACGGCGGTCTGGTTGTCGCGGCGCTTGGCGTCGTCTTCGGCGACATCGGAACAAGTCCCGTCTACACGTTTCGCGAGTGCTTCAATCCCGAGCATGGGTTGGCGCTGACACAGGCCGATGTTCTCGGCGTTCTGTCTTGCCTGATTTGGGCCCTCTTGCTTGTCGTTGCCGTCAAATACGTCCTCCTGATCATGCGCGCCGACAACCAAGGCGAAGGGGGGATATTTGCGCTCCTCGCGCTGGCTCTCTGGGGCGCTCCCGGCAAGCACCTGCCCTGGCTCCTGATCATGCTTGGCCTGGCGGGCGCCTCGCTCTTTTACGGTGACAGTATGATCACGCCGGCGATTTCGGTGCTGAGCGCCGTCGAGGGGCTCGAGGTGGCGATACCCGCGCTCAAACCCTTTGTCCTGCCGATAACTGTGGTCGTACTGCTCGCCCTCTTTATCGTGCAAAAGCGTGGCACGGAACGCGTCGGCCAATATTTCGGTCCCGTCATGGCCCTGTGGTTTGCTGTGCTCGGCATCCTCGGACTGATCCAGATCGGCGCTTCCCCTCGCATTCTGGCGGCGATCAGCCCCATCCATGCCGTCGACTTTTTCACCGCCCATCCGGCAGTTAGCTTTGTCGTGCTAGGCGCGGTCGCGCTAGCGATCACCGGCGGCGAGGCGCTCTACGCGGATATGGGTCATTTCGGCCGCTTTCCGATCAGGGCCGCGTGGTTCGCCGTGGTTCTGCCCGCACTCGTGCTCAATTATCTCGGCCAGGGTGCGCTGGTTCTTGCCGACAAAAGGGTTATCGAGAACCCGTTTTTTCGGATGGCGTCCGATTGGGCGATATTGCCGCTTGTGCTGCTGGCCACCGCGGCAACCATCATCGCTTCCCAAGCGGTAATTTCGGGAGCTTTCTCGCTGACACGACAAGCAATGCAGCTGGACCTGATGCCGCGCCTCGATGTGCTGCAAACCTCGACCCACATATCCGGACAGATCTACATCCCGCAGCTCAATTGGCTGCTGCTCGTCGCCGTCCTGGCGCTGGTGCTTGGCTTCCAAAGCTCGAGCGCGCTCGCCGCGGCTTACGGCTTTGCCGTTACCGGGACGATGGTGATTACGACCGTCCTCGCCCTGGCGGTGGCGCACCGCATTTGGGGATGGCATTGGTCGAGTGTGGCGGCTGCCTTCCTGCCGCTGGGGCTCGTCGATCTCGCGCTGTTCTCTTCCAACGCCCTAAAGGTACCGAGCGGTGGTTGGTTTCCGCTGGTAATCGGGATGATCGTGTTCATCGTGATGTCAACATGGCGCAAGGGGCGCCAGCTCGTCTTTGCGCAACTCTCGACTAGATCCGTTCCCTTCTCCTCTTTTCTCGCGACTGCGTGCGAAACTGCCGAGGCGCGCGTATCGGGCACCGCGGTCTATCTCACGAACCGCACCGACGATGTGCCGATGCCGTTGCTGAACAACTTCAAGCGCAACAAGGTGTTGCACAAGACTGTGCTGCTCGTCCGCATCGTCACCGAGAACATTCCGCGGGTCCCACGTGAAGATCGGGTTCGGGCACAACAACTCGGCCAAGGCTTCTGGCAGATCGAGATTCATTTCGGCTTTGCGCAGACGCCGAATGTTCCGCGCGAGCTTGGCCGCGCAGATATACCGGGGCTCATTCTTGATCCCGGTCAAATCTCGTTCTTTGTCGGGCGGTTCAATGTCAAATCGACCGTGCGCCCCGGAATGGCACGATGGCGCGAGCGTCTCTATGCGGGGCTGTCCCGCATTGCGACGCATCCGACCGAGTTCTTCCGGATCCCCGCCGATCAGGTCATCGAGCTTGGTGCCGAGGTAGAAATCTAACGTCCGGCGCCGCAAGGGCAGTCCGGCCTGAACCTGATATTCCGCGCCAAGCGGGGCGCCGGGCGGCCTGATCGTGGAGGCTATTGCGGGGTCGCGCAAATGACGCGATCGAGCCCGGGATAGCGCTTCTCGACCGCCTTCAGCTGCTCGATGATGTCTTCCGGCCGGCCGGCCAAAAAGCCGCCAGCCTTCACAGCATCCTCGATCGTCGGTAATTTGACCGTGCCGACCAGCTTCGGGTCGCGCATCGCCGCGATCTGCTCGTCGGTCAATGCCCGCACAAGGCGCAATTCGCCGAACATCTTCATGTTCTCTTCGTAATGCGGGGCGGCCTCGCGGATCGCCTGCTCGCGGGAGGACGCGATGTGGAACTGGTAGCCGAGCGCCAGCCGCTCGCCCAGGTCGAGTTTGATGCCGCGCCGGGCATAAGCCGCCTGGAAGCCGAGCATGTGCCGCTCGACCGCACCGCCTTCGGCCGAGCCGCCGCCGATCACGCCGCTGATGCCATACTTCGCCATGAAATCGAAAGCGCGCTCCGAGCCGCTTTGGATCGGCTGCCAGCATTCGACCGGCAAGTGCTCCGGCGCCGGGATCAGGGTTATCTCCTTCAAGGTATAGCGGCGATACGGCACCTCCGGCGGGATCGTGTAGTACTTGCCCTTGTGCGAGAACGGTTTGCCTTCGAAGGCTTTGAACAGGACTTCGACACCTTCCTCGAACATCTCCCGATTGGCGGCCTGGTCGAGCAGTGGCGAGCCGAAGGTCTCGACCTCGCGGGTGTGGTAGCCGCGGCCGACGCCGAAGATCACCCGCCCGCCGCTCAGGATGTCGGCCATCGCATAGTCTTCGGCCAGGCGCAGCGGATGCCACATCGGCACGATGTTGAAGCCGCAGCCGATCTTCAGGTTCTTGGTCACTCCGCACAAATGCATCGCCATCATCAGCAGGTTCGGAATGAGTTCCGTGCCCTCGGGCTGAAAATGGTGCTCAGCCATCCAGAACTGTCGTAGCCGCGCTTACGCGTGCGTGCACGCGAGGCGAAGGAGATCAGGTTCGACATTGAAATGCTCGACCCCAGGTCGGAAAAATAAGGATCAGCGAGACGTGTCGAGTCAGGTGGGACAGTATCTGACGAATTCGACGGCGTCGGTGCTCATCGACTATCCGGGTCTATCCTCAACGGCGACCAATACCCAAGCATTGTGTGCTGCTCGCGCCAAATACGAATTCCCAAGAGATGAAACTCGACCTGCCAAGTTACCCGCCCGCTCACAAGCCGGACACTCGCAGCAACTGAGCACCTCCAGATCGTATTCATCAAGCAGTTTACGGGATTTTGCCCGTTTTCGGGACCTACCCGCCACGAACCGTTCTGTTCCCCCAGGCAGAAAGATTGTTCCGAAGCCGGCCGCCCGACGCCAGCCTATGGAATCCACAGAATTGGCTCCGCTTGCAAAGGCGATAGAAATGGTACGCGGGGAACCGACGCCTAGGATGTGCAACATTGATGTGGGAAAGGCACGGCGGAGGAGCCGAATGGTTACCCTCAGGGTCTGGCGGGCTGCCGCCGCTTTATCGTCTCTTCGGCCGCTACGTCGCAAAAGCGGCACTAGACCGCCTAAGCAGACCCAACGCGGATCAGGGAGCACGGTCCGCACTGCTGTGCAGCTCTCCTCTACTTCCTCCAAAGAGATGCCGTGTACCACGGGTGCCAAGCGCCGATGATCAATCTGTTCGCTTAGGTATTGAAGGTTCTCGAGTGTTCTTTGATGCTTTCGAAGACGAACGTCGGGTGCGTCGGAGTAAAGGGGCGGATGGTCAAGCGAGACGAGAACATCCGCCTCGACGGCCCGAAATGCGGCCGCCACCTCTCTTGCGGTGAGATGTGCGTTTCGCATCATTATCGTAAAACCGCCGGAATCCAGCATCAGCGGGCCGGTGATAGACAACCTGTTCCTAAGTCCCGGAGTAAATACGGTGCGCAACATTCTTGGTCGGTGGACGGCGTCACCTAGGCTTGCCATCCAGTGCGCTTTCTGCAACTCAGGATAACTTTCCGTAACAATGGTCGTTCGAGCGCTCTGACCGAGCCAAACCCTGTAACGACACCCCGAACCACGATTGAAGAATGCGTGGTCTGAAATCACGGCCGAGGCAGTCTTCGCACGTTGCGTTGGGGACCGTCTACAATCGCGCCGACGAGCCGTTCACGCTCAACAATTCGAAGGCAGTCGCGATAGGGTTCAAATTCAAGACAATCGATCACTTGTTGATATCTGGCACGACTAAAGAACGCCCGCATTAGGCGCAGTACGCGGTAAACGTCGGGGACACCCGAATCATACGCCGCGACAATCGGATCTTCCCAAAACGACGACGGCACAACGCCAAGCGAGCTTATTACGATTTGATCGACCGCCTCGGGGGCTTGGCCCAACGGCCGCAGTCCCCTCCAAAGCCGCGCATGGGTTCGACTTAGATGGTAGGGGCGTTTGCGTGCGCATGGAAGCAAAATGGCCGTTCGGGAATTTGCTAGTGCACTCGCCTGAACGCGATCTTCAAAATCGAGTACCTCTGGTCGGCCATAAGATTGCCAACCGGTAAAACAAATTTTCGCCGGCGTCGCCGGGGCTAGAGGTGCCGCTCTGCGATCGAGTTTATGAAGGACATCAGCGATTAGAGGATCGAGGGCGGCAGTCCCCTCTGCTAGCAATCGCGTTTGGCCTTCTGCTTGGGCCGCCCTAATGAGCTCCAGCAGCTGCTCGACCCTAAGGTTGGATATGATCGGAATGAACCGCTCCGGCGCCGCGGGCTTAGCCCATCTAGCGTCAAAATGAGTGAAGAGAGGCAACCATTGAGCTGGAAAGCCGGTGAGAATTGGCCCTCCTTGGCGAGATTGATCGATCAGACGCGCCATAAGGTCCGCGCCGCGGTACCAGTCATCCCGTATTTCCGAAAAATCAATACGCGTACGAACCATCAGGCTAGGCGAATGACCCGCCCGTCCACGTCAAACTTCCAATGCCATTTGTTTTTATCCCAGTTTGCATCCTGAGCGGTCCGGTACTTGGTAGCGGCCCAACTCCACAAAGCGAAGTCAGCGGCGGCTTCGGTGTCCCACCGCGAATCGCCAACCTGCGCAAGGGCGGCTTGTGCTTCTGGCGTCTCTCGCGCAAGAATCAGGTCCGATACCCTCTCTACGACCTTCCGTGCCGCAATTCGGGCGATGGCCACTTGCCCTGTCCCGTTGAAGGTCACTTCCTTCATCTCTGGCAGAGCGCGTAGCACGCCTTTTTGGAAAAGAAGCCAAACCTGACGCTTTGCGAAAGGCTGTACGAAAACGCCTCCCCGCGTGTTCGGCAAAGTGTTCCATCGAATCAGTAGTTTTATCAACTGGGGACGCATCCCTTCGCTCTTCAGGCGAGGGAACGATCGAAGCCTCTGATCCAACCAGAACAGTTTTCCTCCCAAGAGCCAGGACCAACGGGGAATTAGGCGCAAAAGGTCTCCATCAGTTCTTTCAGCTAACAGGTTCCAAATGCTAGCAATGTCACCTGCAGCGGCAAGGCTGCGATTTGGCGGCGGCGTTTGTTCCTTTATGGTCAAAACAGAATCGAGACGTTGGCGAAAGAAATCGAAAAATGCCTCTCCGCTTCCAAAGCTCATGAGCTCATCGGGTCTGAAGATGGGCCGTTGTTTGTGAATTTCGCTCAGGCCCTCATAGAACACCGCCCAATCTGGGGGTGCCCAGCGGTTGGCGTAAAAATTTTCCTCCATTACGCAGCCGAATAGAGCAAGGTTCGCCTTTTCCGACGCAGACAGCCCGGCCGGTTCCGCTGCGAAATGCGGCAACTTTACGCCTGGGTTACCTAATTTGCCGAGGACCTCCCACGAGATCCGCTCAATGGCAGCGCGACTGATCAGCAACGGGGCACCCTTATCAGGGCCCTCGCAGACACACTTCGTTTGGTGCCATCCAACACTGTAACCGCGTGGTCCGAATCTATTTCTCAAGAGAGGAAGAGGGAGGAGCGCGACCAATTGTGAAAACAAGAGAAGCAGTCTCGTGACGATATTCCAATAAATAATGGCAGCAATTATACTTATCAAGAATATGGTCAATATGATATTCGATGGCGTCGTTATTTCTATTATAAAAGCAATCGGAATGTAATGAGCAATCGCTATGGGCCATACCGAATTAACAAAGGCTATGATTAAAATTGCGGCTATTACGGCCGACACAGAAGCGAGAATTCGCTGGGGAATTACGTAAAGGACGATAAAGCCAGGCTCCAGGCGGCCATTTTCCTCGTAGAGCGCGCGGATTCTTGCAAATTTAGGTTCGAAGAGTTTCCAAGCAGCAAGCGCTGTGGCAATACCCGTTATTAATGGCATCACCGTTGCTAAATCCGGTGCACTACCCGACGCATTATTTTGAGCGGTTTTCATTCAATATCCTGCATCGGCGTACTTCCGGTTTTATCCCATCTTACGAGACGGGTGCGAACGGTCCGGTCTATGGTCGCGCGATACGCCCTTGCAGCCTCCTCGTCATCAAAAGCTTCCCTGCGATGATCCCGCCATACGAGACTACGCGGGTCCCATGCCTGCACTTTGAAGTACGGATAAGCATGTCCTTTGCCTAGATGCGACGGCATGCTGCTCCTCCTGAGATCTTCCGCCGCAGATCCCTGCTGAAAGCAATATCACGGCACGGCATCAACCGCGCGGGAGTTCGCGAGGCCGAAGTGCTATAGGATTCAAACTACCGTGTGGCTGGCCCGTCAGGCCCGGACCCGTAACCGGCGGAGAAAAACATAGGCGGCGCCGATGATCCACGACCCTGGGGGATACCGGCGAATCGGCTCGTACCCCCCGCCGAGCCAGTAACAACGGGCAAGATAGCTGGAGCACGCGGGGCCGCATCGGTGCACAACCGACGGCTTTCGGCGCGAGGCCGTCATCGTCTCAGCACATGACGTCGGTGGATCACGTCGTTCATAATGCGACCCGCAGAGGCGCTGACGTGCCGCCGAACGAGGCGGCTGGAGGCTGATCCGCTGGACTACTCCGCGGCGGCAGCGGTCCGGGTGTCGCGGAAGGCCGGGATCACTTCCCTGGCGAAACGGTCGAGGTCTTCAAGCTGGACGGCGAGCGGGGTGCCGAGCGGGGTCGCGCAAATGACCCGGTCGAGGCCGGGATAGCGCGCCTCGACCGCCTTCAATTGCTCGATGATGTCCTCGGGCCGACCGGCGAGGAAGCCGCCGGCCTTCACCGCATCCTCGATCGTCGGCAATTTGACCGTGCCGGCCAGCTTCGGATCGCGCATTGCCACGATCTGCTCGTCGGTCAATGCCCGCACTAGGCGCAATTCACCGAACATCTTCATATTCTCTTCGTAATGCGGGGCCGCCTCGCGGATCGCCCGCTCACGGCTCGACGCGATGTGGAACTGGTAGCCGAGCGCCAGCCGCTCGCCCAATTCGAGCTTGATGCCGCGCCGGGCATAGGCGGACTGGAAGCCGAGCATGTGCCGCTCGACGGCACCGCCTTCGGCCGAGCCGCCGCCGATCACGCCGCAGATGCCGTACTTAGCCATGAACTCGAAGGCGCGGTCGGACCCGCTCTGGATCGGCTGCCAGCATTCGACCGGAAGCCGCTGCGGCGCCGGGATAAGCGTGATCTCCTTCAGGGTGTAGCCGCGATAGGGCACCTCCGGCGGGATCGTGTAGTACTTGCCTTGGTGCGAGAAGGGCTTGCCCTCGAAGGCCTTGAACAGCACCTCCACACCTTCTTCGAACATCTCGCGGTTGGCGTTTTGGTCGAGCAGCGGCGCGCCGAAACTCTCGACCTCGCGGGTGTGATAGCCGCGCCCGACGCCGAAGATGACCCGCCCGCCGGTCAGGATGTCGGCCATCGCGTAATCCTCGGCCAGCCGCAGCGGATGCCACATCGGCACGATGTTGAAGCCGCACCCGATGTTGATGTTCCTGGTGACGCCGCACAGGTGCATCGCCATCATCAGCAGGTTCGGGATCAATTCCGTGCCTTCGGGCTGGAAATGATGCTCGGCCATCCAAAAGGTGTCGTAGCCGCGCTCGTCCATGCATTTGGCGTAGGCCACCACCTTGTGCAGCGCGTTGCCCAATTCCGTTTTCGAATAGCAGCGGTCGTTGATCGGCGTGCCGGCATAGCCGAGGTTCTCCATATCGGCGGTGCCGTAATAGGAGCTGTCGAATTTCGTTATCATCGGCGGTCCTCACTCTGCGGCTTGCGCGGTTGCATCTAACCGCCAGGTCTTCAAGACCGGCAGCACTTCCTTGGCGAACAGTTTCAGGCTGCGCTCGGCGATCTCGAACGGGATGCCGCCGAAGCGGTACGCGACGTTGAGTTCGAAATCGCCGACGATCTTCCGGCGCTCTTCGAGCCCGCGCAGGATCTTGTCGGGCGTCCCCCAACTGGCGGCCCGCATAAAGCCGGCGACGGCGCCTTCGATCCCGCCCTTCCGCGCGATTTCGGCCTTCTGCTGATAGGCGTCGTAGCCCTTCACGGTTTTGAAGTGCTCGCCCAGGAATTCGTAGTGGTAAAAATTGCTCTCGACGAACTTGCCCTGGTATCGGCGCGCCTCCTCCTCGGTTTGGGCGAGGTTGGTGCCGCACACGCAGAATTCGGTCAGCATAATCTGCGGCGGCGGGGCGCCGTGATATTTGCGGTGCAATTCGCGGCCGCGCTCGATCGCCGGCAGCCGCATCTCCCACGGGCGATCGGCGAACATGACGATATGGGCGCCGAGCTTTGCGGCCGAGTCGATCGAGTCCTCGCTCGAGGCGACGGCATAGATGCGGCCGGTGAAATCGTATTGCGGTCGCGGCCGGATTTCGATCCGCGGCTGTTGGTAGAATTTGCCGTTGCCTTCGATAAAGCCGGTCTCGAGCGCCTTGACGATCATCGGTGCAGCTTCGTCGAAGCGCTCGCGCGACTCATCCATGCTCAGCCGGAAGGCGGCGAACTCCCGCCGCGCCAGGCCGCGCCCAAGCCCCAGCCTCAGCCGCCCCTTGCTGAGCATATCGAGCACCGCCGCCTGCTCGGCGACGCGCAGCGGGTCGTGCCAGGGCACGATCACGGCCGCCGTACCCAGATCGATATTCGGGCAGAGCGCTGTCATATAGGTCATCAGCTGCAGATTGTCGGGCACGAACGAATAGTCATTGAAGTGATGCTCCGCCGACCACAGGCAGTCGAACCCGAGATCGGCGGCGAGCCGCGCCAGCCGGATCTCTTCGTCCCACACCTGATCGTCGCCGATGTTCTCCCAGCCATAGCTGGCGAACACCATCATCATGCCGACATCCATGGCACTCCTCCGAGCTCCTCGCGCGACCGCGAGTGTTTCACGCGCGTCCGGGAATGACAACCTCGGCCGCCTTGCCGCCCTGACAGTATAAGCCCACTGCATCGGTGGTTTGACTCGGCTTCACACGAAGCGCGAGATTGCCGTTGAACGATAGCGCCAACGGGAGGATCGGAAGCTATGCCGATATTCGATAGCCAGGTTCACGCCTATGAACGCAACCACCCCGGCCGCCCCTGGGCCGGCACGCTTCACGGGCCGGCGGAGGTCACCTGCGACCAGATGGTGGCCGCGATGGACGAGGTCGGGGTCGACGGCGCGGTGTTGGTCTCGCCGTTCAGCATGTACCGCTACGACGCGAGCTACGCCGTCGAGGTCTTCGCCAAGCACCCCACCCGGTTCCGGCTGGTCAAGCCGGTCGATCCGACCGATCCGGCGGTCGGCGACACGATCGCCGACTGGGCGTCTATCAAAGGCACGGTCGGCATTCGGGTCATGCTGCGAGACGAGCTTTCGACCGATCCTGCCGACCCCGGCCTCAACCGCGTTCTAGCCGCCGCGGCGCGCCATTCCCTGCCGGTCAATTTGATGTGCTGGGGGCGGCTCGAGCAGGCCGCCCAGCTGGCGGCGCGAAACCCCAATACGCAGCTGGTGATCGATCACCTCGGGCTGCAGCAGCCGTTCGAGCCGCCGCCGCCGGCCCAGCCTTTTGCCGAACTGCCGAAGGTGCTGGCACTGGCCGTGCACCCCAACATCGCGATCAAGATCAGTGGCGCCTGCACCTTGTCGCACGAGCCCTTCCCTTACAAAGACATCTGGGACCCGCTCGGGCGCATCTTCGACGCCTTTCGCTTCGGTCGCTGCATGTGGGGCACCGACTGGACCCGCGCGGTCGGGTTGTTGACCTATGAGCAGGCGTCGAGGCGTTTCGCGTCACCGACCGGCTGTCCGACAGCGATCGCGCGTTGCTGATGGGAGATACCTTGGCGCGGGTCTACAACTGGTCGGCGTCAAAAACCTGATCCGCCGCCGTCGAGGACATCAAGCGCATTTTTGGCCCGCTGTCGGTGGTGGAACCGATTCCGCAAAAATGGCTCAGGATTTCCGGGGCGAGCTTTCGAGATGTCCTCAGAGAAATCCCTGGCACTCAATGGTCAGACAAGCACCACCATTTTGCCACCGGCCTGGCCCGATTCCATGACCCGATGCGCTTCCCGAATGTCTTCAAAGCGAAACACCCGCACTGGTTTCGCTTGATAGCGACCGGCGGCCACCTCCTCAGCGATGGTCTGGAGCGGAACGTCGGACAGCGGAAAGCCCGGTTTGCCGAAGACAAAACTGCCAAAGAAGCTGAAGTGAACACCGCTCGACATTTGCAGCAGCGGGTTGAAGTCGGGCACCGGCGCAAGCCCTCCTAGAAAGCCTGCCAGGCACGCGCGCCCACCGCGTCGCAGCATGGCGAGGGAATCCAGGATCGTGCTGTTGCCGACGAGGTCGAGAACAGCGTCGATCCGTTTCGCTTCAGGGATGCGCTCCGATAGGTCTGGGCGCTCGATCTCGACACGGCGTGCGCCGAGCGCCTCCAGCTTCTGGAAGCGATCTTGGTTACGCGCTGTCGCAATAACATGTGCACTGGCGTTTACCGCTATGTTCAGAGCTGCTTGCCCAAACGACGACATCGCCCCTCGGATGACCAGCGTCTGACCCTCGACGAGCTCCAGGTTGCGGAACAGGCACGTCCAGGCCGTCGCGTAAGATTCCGGGAGCGCGGCAAGGTCATCCCAGGGGAGGTTGGACTCGATCTGCGCGACATTTGTCGCGGGCGGGCGGGTGTATTCGGCATAGCTGCCATTAATCGTCCGACCCATGCCACCCATCAATGCGGCTACCTTGGTCCCGACCCGAAATTCGCCGCCAGGGCAGGAGTTGACGAGGCCAACACACTCGATTCCGCTGACCTCTGCGGCTTCGGCCCACTCCCCCCTTCGCATGTGCATCTCGGCATGGTTGATCCCGAACGCTTTGACTTGGATGACGACATGGCCCGGCTTCGGTTCAGGGTCGGGGAGCTCCTTGATCACCAGGCTTTCAGGACCCCCAAACTTCTGGATGACGATTGCACGCATGACGCATCCTCCGGATTGAGTCTGCTGTTGAGCACAGGTTTAAGGTGCTAAGCGCGTTACGCCTCGCCGGACTACAGACGGAT
>Ga0310912_10000217_pt1 | contig 27005 bp, 26 predicted proteins | sample GREbulkMGOX080_FD_203443 | JGI IMG/M metagenome (GOLD analysis project Ga0310912, IMG submission 203443) | Lab enrichment of tropical soil microbial communities from Luquillo Experimental Forest, Puerto Rico - GRE.bulkMG.OX080 | ecosystem: Environmental > Terrestrial > Soil > Tropical forest >...
GTGCTTTATTTGATCTGTACGACCACATCCCGGACTGCCTCGCGTCCCCAGTCCGCTGAAGGATTACCCTCTCTCGCGGAGGCCCACTATGATTGGAATGCAGACGGTGTACCAGACCGGTTTCGGCTGCGGGCCCAAAAAGAAGTGGGCTACGCCACCGAGGGTTCCGGGAGGCCTCCTGCGAGAAAGAAGTCCACGTGGTACCACTGCTGGTTTATCGTTCAATCCGGCGCGGATAACTCAATGTTATGGGAAGATGAATGGTCCGTTAACGATGCCGATCTTCTTTCCTTTCGAGAGCTTCTCGACTTTAGGGACGCTCGGAGTTTCTTCGGAAACTGGTTCACTTGGAGATCGTCAGACGCGAACAACCAGAAATCTCTGATGAATTCCTTTGAAGTCCGTCGCTTGACGTTCGAAGACATCAGCGACGAAGTGCTCCTAGCCGAAACAAAAAGACTCAAAATCGAAGCTTCTCCCGCGCGACTGAAACAGGAGATGCTGAATGACCCTGCCTTGCGGATATTTGTGTATCGCGCAAGCCAGCGAGAGGACGTCCGCTGGGCCGCTTATATTCCAAGTTTGCAAAAAGTCATGCTATTTCGTTACGGATTCCCTGGCTAGAGGGTCCGCCGATCTCGCATCCCCCTTTCTCGGCGCAAAACGAGGCTGGAACTGTAACCTTTCACGCGAGAATCCAGTAAGTTGTTATAGAGGCTGGTGCATGGACCTGCTCGAACGATTCGCGGCGGGCGACCTCGAAGCCTTTGAGGCTCTCTTTCGCCAGCACGAGAAGGAAGTCTACGCTTGGACCGTCCGCATCGTTCGCGACACCGGCGCCGCCGAGGATTTGACGGTGGAGACGTTTTGGCGCATTTATCGGGCCCGCCAGCGGTTCGACACCGCCGCGGGGAATTTTCGCGCCTGGGCCCGCCGTATTGCCACCAACGCCGCCCTGGATCATCTCCGCCACGCGCGGAAGGAAGCCCCGCTTTCCGAGGATTACCCCGCCGCTCCCCGGGGCGATCCTGCCGCCCAAAGCGAACTGCGTGGCCACCTCCGGCGCGTGTTTTACGGGCTCCCCTCGAAATACCGCCTCGTCGCCACTCTCGCGCTCATCGAAGACCAGCCCTACCAGCAAATCGCCGATGCTGTCGGCATTTCCGCTGCGCTCGTTAAAGTGCGCGTGTTTCGCGCCGTTCGCATGCTGCGCAAAAAACTCAATTCCCTGGGCGTGGAGGTCACCGCAAAATGACCGACGAAATGCCGGATCAGAACGAAAAGGAACTTCGGGCGCTTCTTAAGCGCGAGTTTCCTCCCTTCGAGGAAGCCGAGCTTCAGCGTGACCTCTGGCCCCGGATGCTCCGCCGCCTCGACGCCCAGCCGCATCGCGTCCCCTGGTTCGACTGGGCTCTCGCCGCGGCCGTCGCCGCTGCGCTCTTGCTTTTCCCTGGTGCGATTCCAGCCTTGCTCTATCAATTGTAGCGGGAGGCTTTGATGAATAAGCATTCCTATCTTCGGGCCTATATGGCGGGTATCGCCGTTCCGACTCCTGTACTCCTCGTGGTCATGACCGCTTATACCGTGTTTCGCCTCATCTACCATTTTCCTGTCCCCATAGAGCGCTTCATTGTTTTTCCCATGGCCGTGGTGCCCAATGCCTGGGGCCTCTGGAACGTTCTCTTCGTCGCCTGGCGCCGGCACGTTCCGCTGTCGCTCGGACTGCACGGTGTGCTCCTGCCGATTCTGCTTGCTCCGCTGGGCCTGGTCGCCTCCGGCCTGCTGAACTTTTCGATTCCCGGCTTTGCCACCCACGCCTTTCCGGTTCTCGCGCCGGTGGTTCTGATCGTTTACTACCTGGTGTGGAAATACGTGGTCGGCTTCCTCAACCGCGTCCTGGGCCTCGCCTGAGCCGCGGCGACCGCGCAAGCTGGCGCATTCACTCGGAAAAGCTGGTTCTTTGGAATCGATTGACCGGAACTGGCGATGAGAAGATTGAGCTTCCCTGCCGGATCTAATTCTCCTCGAGGCCTTCGGTCTCCGCTTTGGGCTCGGAGATCTTTTGTCTTTCATCCACGGAGAAAAGCAAATAATGGCTGAAGCTCAAACGCCGGTGCATCCGTCGTCCCTTCCAGTCGCAGTACAATTCGGCGCTCTGCGGCAGCCACATCTCCACACTGCCTTTCCGGAAGTGCACCGGTCCATAGTCAACAATCGTGTGATCGGTCAAAAGGCGGATTTCCGGCAGTGGTGCAACTAAATCCGTTTCCATGCGAACGATTTGGTAGCTGTCCGCCGCGATCCAGGCTCGCCCCCTCAGAGCCACAGGGTAGGCAGGACCATTCTGGCCAACCTTGTATGCTCGGATGGTGTTGGGCTTGTCTGCCCTCTGGCGAAAATAGACCTGCCATGTCAATTGTCCATTCCATCGGCCCAAACCCTCGCAACTCAGGGCAAAGTTCTCGGCATTGTTGGGATGAAAAATCAGCGCCAGAGCCGGCATTCCGGTCGTCTCCACCCCGTCCGGGAAATCGGAAAGCGCGTGGGTTCCGCTCCGATATTCCGACACACTGAAGTATCCCGGCCGGTATTGCTCAATGCTGGCCACATAGTCGAACTCTCGCGTTTCGGGGGATTCGGCAAGTCCCCATTTGTTGATCGACTCGTGCCTCAGCGATTCATGTGCGGTGAAGCGATCCACATTCTTGACAAACTCCTCGACTCGCTTTCCCGCCCTTTCGACCACTTCGTCCAGCGCGCAGGAAGCCGCGGCCTCAACGAGAGGCACTTTTTCGTCTACGTCGGGCGGAAGCCAATTCGACGGCAGCGGCAGCGCAACTGTCGTCTCTGTCGCTGCCGACGGCTTCGCCGCGGCCTCGGCCGCCTCCATGCTCGATGACACCAGCATGACCGGTGACTCGAAACTATCCAACTGCTTGCGCGCCGCAGCGTCGCCGGGATGTTCCCGAACGTATTCTTGCAAAACCTTTCGAGCGCGTTCCTTCCCTCCTCCCGAGAGCAAGGCCCGCACCAACAGCGGCTCGACGGCCGTGGCTTGCCCGTGCCCCAGTTCTATCGCGCGATCGGCCTCCTTGACGGCCTGTTCCGCGAGCTTCTCCTTCAACAGCACATCCGCGAGGATGGCATGGCCGCGCCAGGAGTTGGGGTCGGCTTCCACCGCCCGCTTCACGTAGGATTCCGCATCCGGCAACTTCTGCTTCCGAATCAGGGCTTCGCTCAACGAAAGCAATGCGGAAACATGCTTGGGATCGAATTCGAGCGTCTTCCTCCAGTAGGATTTCGCCTTTTCCTGATCTTTCATTTGAAGGAAATACACGCCATAGAGGTAGTTGACCGCCGGATGATTCGGCGCCCGTTGATACGCCGCTTCGAGATGCCCCCGCGCGTCCTCAGGCTTGTTGGCGCGCAGCGCTTCCAGGGCTTTGCCGAGCTCTTTCTGCGCTTTTGGCGCGAGAAGCATGCGCGAAGAGCTGGCCCACACGTGCTCATTCGACGCCTTCATTTGAATCGTAATTCTTGAGTACGCGGCGGCGTAGCCGTCGAGTTCCTTCACGGCATTTTCATAACCGGCCGCAACGACTTGTATGGTGTACTCGGTTGCGGCAATCCCGCTGAATTTTATGTTTCCTCCCAGGGTTGTTCCTTGACCGGAAATTTGCCCCGTCGGAGCAACCAGGGTGACCATGGCGGTCTCTTCCAGTGGACCGCCATCCGCTCCCCTGACGTAAATGTCGAGGTCAACGGTCGGATCGCCACCGCCCAGCGGTGACGCGCTAACGCCCCCGCGGTTCCCGCCGGGATTCGGCGCCGGCCGTTGCGCGAAAACGGTGTCAGAAAAAAACGCGGGCGAGAAAAAGAGGGCAGCAAAAAGAAGACACCTGGTTGCACGCAAAACCATGACCAACTCCACCGGCTGGCGGGGCCACCGAACCACTGCCGTATCATACACCGCCGTTTTGCATTCGGGGAGTTCTCCGTCAGCCTTGATTCGCCGACGATCAGACACGCCCATTCTCAGAGTTTCGGCTCGGCGATGTGTTGCTTCTCGTCGACCACGAAAAGCAGGTAGTGACTGAAGCTGTGCCGGCGGTGAATGCGTTTCCCTCGCCAGTCGTAATACACTTCCGCGCTCTGCGGCAGCCACATCTCCACGTCAGGAAACTGAAACCGCACCCGGCCGTATTCGATGGCGGTGTGATCAGCAACCAGCTTGATCTGTGGCACCGGGGCAATCAAGTCCGTTTCCAGCCGTGCAATATCAAAACTGTCTGCGAGAATCCAGGCGCGCCCCTTCAAAGCGACCGGATAAGAACGGCCCTCCGGGCCCAGCCGGTACGAGCGGACCGTATTGGGCTTGTCCCGCCTTTGCCTGAAATGGACCTGCCAAGCAGGCGTCCCGCTCCAACGGGTCCTTCCCTCGCAGGTCATTTCAAAGTTTACGGCGTAATAAGGATGGAAAATGAGTGCCAGAGCCGGCAGCCCGCTGGTGACGACGCCGCCCGGAAATCCCGCCGGAGAGCCACCGCTATCTCGATATTCTTCCACGCTAAGTAAACCAGGCTGGGGTTCGTCGATCTCCGCTACGTAATTAAACTTGCGGGTTTCTGCAGGCCCGGCAATGCCCCATTTGTCAATGGTTTCCTGTTTCAGGAATTCGCTCGCCGTGAAGCGCTCCACGTTTTTGACGAATAACTGGGCTCGCTTCCCAGCTTTCTCCAAAACTTCGTCCAGCGCGCAGGTCGCGCCCTGCTCTACCGGCGGCATCTTTTCGTCGACGTCCGGCGGCAACCAATTCGAGGGAAGCGGCAGCGCGACCACCCCACTGGTGGATAGCGACAATTCTTCGGCACTCAGCGAGCTTGGCGCACGAAGCGCGTCCGAGGTCGAAATTCTCGCGAAGCCTTCGGGCAACTTCTTCGCCTCCTCGTCTAAGGGGCGCTCTTTCAAGTAGTTTTGCAGAATAGCGACTGCCCGCTCCTTCTCGCCCTTTCTCGCCAAGGCCCCTGCCAAAACCGGCTGCACTATCGCGGCCTGCTCGTGCCCCAGTTCCATCGCTCGCTCTGATTCTTTGACCGCGGCATCGGCCGAGCCCTGGCGCAAGTACACGTTCGCCAGAATCGCGTGCGCTCGCCAGGAGGTCGGTTCCACTTCGACCGCTCGCGTCGCGTAGGGTAGAGCCTCTGCTTCGCGGTTTTCGCGCAGCAAAGCATCCGCCAAGGACAACAGCGCGGGAAGGTGCTTCGGACTGAGTTCCAAGGCCTTCGCCCAGTACGACTTGGCTTGCTCCGCGTCCCCCACCTGCTTTGCGTAAACACCGTAGAGGTAGTGCACCTCGGGCTGATTGGGCGCCGCCCGGTTGGCGGCATCGAGATGGCTCCGCGCATCAGTCACTTTCTGCGCGCGCAGCAGCTCCAAGGCTTTTCCAATCTCCTTTTGGGCCTTGGGAGCCAGGGACCTGTACGCCACGCTCTCGGCAACCTCTTCGACCGACAGCTGCTGAAGCTCAATCGTCACTTGCCTCGTTTCCTCCTTCCGCGCCTCAACTTGTTTCACGGCGGTCCGGTAGCCCGGAGCGATCACTTGGACGAGGTACTCGATCGCCGCAATACTTTGAAACCGGACGTGGCCCGCCTTGGCCGTCTCCTGCCGATAGGCCTCGTTGGACAACTTCAGCAAGGTGACGACCGCCGCGACCTCTGCCGGTTTGCCGTCTGCGCCTTTAAGGTATACGTCCAGGGTTGCACTGTCGAAGGTATTCAGCCTGATCGCGTTAGTGAGGTCTGTAGCTCCAGTTGCAGTTGGACCTGCTGACTGCGCGTAAACAAGCCCGCCGATCGTCACCTGCAGGACCGCAGCAAGGTATTTCAACGCGCGCAAATACATGGCCAACTCCACTGACCGGCGGGGGACCTGAGAGCCGCATCATACACCGCTCTTGGTTTTAGCGTTAGTGAGGGGAAAATCGGGCGCCTGGCGCTCCGGTCGCGCCTGTCTTTTTCTTCCTGTCCCTCCGGTCAGTTTTCCAACTGCGCAAATCCGCTTTGTTTCTCTGTTGCCCCGTCTCGCAGCGCGGCACAACATGGATTCCACACTGCTCCCCTGCGCGGAGCAGATTTTCTTTTCAGAATTCCGATAAGGGAGGTTTTCAATGTGGTCTAAGCAACAAGCAGCCGCGGAGCCACCCGCGGCTTCTCCTTCAGCGGCTCCGTCCACTCCGGTTGTCGGGTTTAACCAGGCTTCGACAGGAAAGTCTAGCAGCGCCCCGGCCCGCGGCGGTGCGCGCCTTGGGGCCAGCATTCAGATCAAAGGGGAGGTCACCGGTAGCGAAGACTTGCAAATTGATGGCATTGTCGAAGGCCCCATCCGGATCAAAGGTCACGAGCTCAGGGTCGGCCCGGCCGCCCAGCTCACTTCCGAGATTCACGCCGGGGACGTGGTTGCCTTCGGCAAAATCACGGGCAATGTCCACGCCCGTGGTCGCGTCGACATCAGGAAGGACGGCTCTATCACCGGGGATATTTCTTCCGCGCGCATCAGCATCGAGGACGGCGCTTATTTCAAGGGCCGCATTGAAATCGACCCGACCAAGTCTCCATCCGCCGACCTATAAATAAGGGGTGCGGCGGCTTGCACGAAAACGGGCAAGCGCGACGCCGCTTTTCTTCGGTCCGCAACGCACTTGAACGCACTCGGAGGGGCGAAGCCTTACCCTGAGCAGGTCGAAGGGACGCTGCGCCCCAACCAGTCAGGCTTGCCAAAGGCTTGAGACGATCCGCAGGCAGAAGAGTCGTGGGCTCTTGGACCCTTGTGAAAAACCAGCCCCCGCGTCATCCACGAGGGTCATCCCCATTCGCAGCCTGCCAGGAATCTGCTTTTCCATGCCTACCGTCCCGAATATCTTTGTTCCTTCCACGGATCGCCATAAGCGTGATAGCCGTTCCGCTCCCAAAAACCCAGCCGGTCGTGTTCCAGAAGCATGAACCCGCGCACCCACTTCACGCTTTTCCACCCGTACAAGTGCGGCACCACCAGCCGGAGCGGACCGCCATGCTCTGCCGACAGCGGCTCGCCGTCATGGTCCAAGGCAAACAGCACGTTCGGCCGCAGCAGGTCCTCGAGCGGTACGTTCGCCGTGTAGCCTTCTTCCGCGAGTATCAGCGCAAATTGCGCATCCGGCTTCGGCTTCGCGAGCTTCACGACTTCCGTGAACAGCATGCCCCTCCAACGATTGCCGAGCCGGCTCCATCGCGTCACACAATGAAAATCCGACGTCACTTCGGCCTGCGGCAGCGCGCGAAACTCCTCCCAGGTCAGCCGCTTCGGCTCTTCCACCTGTCCGGAAATCTTGAAATCCCACTTCGTCGCATCAAAACTCGGCACGCTTCCGTAGTGCAACACTGGCCATTTGAGCGTGAGCGACTGCCCCGGCGGCAGCCGCCCCGCGGCCTTCGCCAGCCTCTCGAGCTCCCTACGGTCCCGCAAATCCCCAAACAAACCCATGGTCTTCCCCTCACTCATAACTGCACAACTCTATCGTTCCAAGTGCACATGTTGGATGCGCTACCCAACCGGAAGAGTCCAAAACCAAACGGACGAGCGCCGGCAGCTTCGCTCGGCGAGACTTCCGGGAGAGATCCCACAACCATGGAAAAGAACGCTATGATCCGGCCAAGGTCAGGCAGGCGAACTGTGGCCGGCGCATTGCAGCACGCCAAGGTATTTGCTCCAGGGGCCGACAGCCTCCCGGTATTGATGGGCCATCACTCTCGAGATCCGATGCAAATGCGTCAGGTCATGAACGGTCCAAGCTGCCAGCAGTTGTGACAACGTAACGACATCGAGGGCGGGGTGCCGCCCGCGCCGTGCCAGGTCCGCAGGTCGCAGATTCAAGTCGCGCAGTTGGTCTAGGCTTTCTGTGCGCAAAAGCGCGAATTGATCGAGTAGCTCGGCGAGCGACTTGCCTTGACTGTCGCGTTCCTGCGCCAGGCGGTCGAAAGGCTCGAAAGCTTTGCTCTCGCCAAACTGCAGAATCATCCGCGCCCGAGGCATCCAATCCGCGCGTTCGCCGTGAATCAAGTGCCCGAGGATGTCGAAAACGCTCCAGGTTTTTGCGCCTTCGTTGCTTCGCGTCCACGATTCTGGCAGATGACGCAGAAACGCATCGAGCGTGGCGGGAGTGCGGGCGAGAAGGGCCACGGCGTCCTCGAAGTCGTACTCCATGGTGATCCTCAGTCTCGAAGATTTTGTCGCCGCGATCTCGCTGACGACGAAGATCACGGATGACGGGATTTCACCACAGAGAGCGCCGCGATCACACAGGAGAGATGCCCAACTCATCCGCCATATTGGCCCGGTTGACGCAGGCGTTCTTCTTCCACAAATGGCCAGCTTGCCCGGAGCCTCAGCGGAGGCTGGCGACATCCGTTATCGGTGTTCTAGTGCAGGAAGTGGCGCATGCCGGTGAACACCATGGCGAGGCCCAGATGGTCCGCCACGGCAATCACATCCGGGTCGCGCACTGATCCGCCGGGCTGGATCACCGCCGTCGCGCCGCTCTTGGCCGCTTCCTCGACGCCGTCGGGAAAGGGGAAGAACGCGTCGGAAGCCACCACGCTTCCTGTCAGCGGCGCTTGCGCCTTCATCACCGCAATTTTCACGGAATCGACGCGGCTCATCTGCCCTGCGCCGACGCCCACTGTCGCGCCATCCTTGGCGAAGACGATGGCGTTGGACTTCACGTGCTTCGCCACTTTCCAGGCAAAGCGCATGGCGTCGAGCTCCTCGGGCTTTGGCACGCGCTTGGTTACCGTGCGCAGCTCGCTGTCCGCGAGTTCGCCGCAATCCGGCTGCTGCACCAGCATGCCACCAAGAATGCGTTTGAGCTGCAGCTCACGCTCCGGCTCCAAGCCGCCGGGCGGCAGTTCGAGCAAACGGAGATTCTTCTTCGCCGCAAAGATTTCTTTCGCGCGCGCCGCGAATCCCGGCGCGGCGATGCACTCGACGAACAGCTTCGCGACTTCTTCCGCCGTCGCCACATCCACTTCGCGGTTGAACGCCAGGACACCCCCGTACGCCGAAACCGGATCGCAGGCCAGGGCCCTCAAATACGCATCGCGCAGTGAGGTTTGTTCCGCCGTGCCACAGGGATTGTTGTGCTTGATGATCACCGAGGCGGGATTCTTGAATTCCGCGGCGAGGCTTCGCGCCGCCTCCAGATCCACAAAATTGTTGTAGGAAAGTTCTTTGCCCTGAAGCTGCTTCGCGGCCGCAAGTCCCTCCGCCGCGCGTCCTGCGGGCACATACAGCGCGGCGGCCTGGTGCGGATTTTCTCCATACCGCAATTCCTGTTGGAGGCGCAGTGCGAGGTGTAGGCGTTGGGGCAAGCGCGGCTTCTCGTTAAGGTCGAGCGCACCACTGTGATCGCAGCCCAGGCGTTCCAGCTCCATGGCAATCAATCCGTCGTATCGGGCGGTGGTGGCAAAGACTTTCCTCGCGAGCTCCATTCGCCGGAGTAGCGCTGTGCACACGGCCGCGGAGCTTTCTAACTCGGAAGCAACCAGTTCATAGTCCGCCGGATCGCACACCACCGTCACGCTTTCGAAATTTTTCGCCGCCGAACGCAGCATCGTGGGCCCGCCGATGTCGATGTTTTCAATCAATTCTTCGGCAGTCAGTCGGGCTTTTGCAGCCGTCGCCTCAAACGGATATAGATTTACAACCACTAAATCGATCGGCGCTATGCCATGTTGCTCAGCTTCCTTGCGGTCGTCCGCGTGCTTCCTGCGAAAAAGCAGGCCGCCGTGTACCTTGGGGTGCAGCGTCTTCACGCGTCCCCCGAGCATTTCAGGCCAACTAGTAAAATCGGAAACATCGCGCACCGCGACGCCGTTTTCGCGCAGAAGCTTGGCCGTTCCGCCGGTCGAAAGGATTTCGATTTTCAGAGCCGAGAGGCGTTTCGCAAAAGCCACGATGCCAGTTTTGTCGAAAACGCTGATGAGCGCGCGCTCCACCGCCATGTCTTCCTCCGCAATGAGAAAAGCACAACAGTGTAAGCGCCCTGCGAGATTTGCGAAAGTGCTGCCGTGTGGAAATCCAAGACGAGAACAAGGGAACGAAGAATGTTTTGGTTGTCGTCCCGAGCTGCGAGGGATCGGCTTGGGGAGGAAACTCAAGGAAGAGGGGATTCCCCGTCGTCTCTATGCCCGGAAAGACAGGCGTTCGGAGTTCCCGGACAAGCTCTCAGGATTTCACGAGGGCTTTCAGCTTGACCTGGCCTTCGACGGTTTCGACCACGTACTCCACGTCTTTGCAGTTTTTCTGCTCCTGCAATTCTTTGGTTTTCTTCAACACGAATTCGTTGAAGCTCGAGCGCGATAGTTTTCCGGTGTGTTCCCCGGCGAGTTGCTTGGCCTGGAGGAACGCCTCGTACAGCTTCTCGACCTTTTCCGGCTCGCTCTCAGGGTGCGAGCAGATCATGCGGAACGCTTTTGCTGGGCTGCCTGCCGAGGCTGCCGCTGCTTCTTCCTTTTGGTGCTGGCTCGCACGGGCCGCTTCGATTTCCTTGGCGGCGGCGCCGAAATGCCGTTGCAGCCTTCCTTCTTCCTTCATTGCGGCTTTCTTCCGGAAGATGTCTTTGTATTTTGCGTAGGTCTGCGTGAGGTTGTTGAAGCGGAATCTCTGCGCGGACTTCAGTTCTCCGCTGCGCTCGTTGTAGCGCTTGACCAGAAGATCGATGCGCCACTCGATGTCGGTAGGCGGACGCTTCCGGCCGCCTCCGAAATACTGGTCGTACTCGATTTTGAGCTGGCGGATGTCTTTTTCGATCTGGCCCAGATCTTCGTCAATGGTCGCCATGAGCCGTCGCTCCCGAGCTTCCATGCTAGGGTGGACGGGCAAAACCGTCAACCAGCGCGGCGGAAAAGGTGCTTCGAATGCGACACCGCTTGACAGCAGGGTGACCGCCGGCGGCCCTCGCTCGGGACCTGACGAGAACCCTTTCTCGTGGGACCGGCGATCCAAGATTGCGGCGGGCCCGGGCCTGTGCTGAAATGTTTGCATGGCTCCCCCCACCAAACGGGTCGTTTCCGCGGAACAGTCGGAGTTGTTGCGGCAAATCCCCTCGGTCGATGAATTGCTGGCGCAGCCGCGGCTGGCGGAACTTACCAAACGCGCGGATCGCAACCTGGTCGTGGAAGTTGCGCGCACCGTGCTTGACGACCTGCGCGAGCGCATAACCGGACAAAGGGCAACCGCCATTCTCGCGGAAGTTTCTCCGGTTGCCTGCGACCGAAGCGCGCTAGAGGAGCGCATCACGACGCTGGTGGAGCGGATTTTAGCGCGGTCGCTGCTGCCGGTGATCAACGCCACCGGCGTGATCCTGCACACGAATCTGGGACGCGCGCCGTTGCCGGAAAGCGTGGTGGAGGAATTTCGCCGCGCGGCCACGCAGTACTCGAACCTCGAGTACGATCTGGAAGCTGGCTCGCGCGGGAAACGCGACGTGCACACCGCGGAATTGCTGACGCGGCTTACCGGAGGCGAGGCGGCTATCGTGGTAAACAATTGCGCCGCAGCCGTGCTGGTCACGCTCGCGGCGCTGGCGCGCGGCGGCGAAGCGATCGTGTCGCGGGGCGAACTGATAGAAATTGGCGACGGCTTTCGCATCCCGGAAATCATGGAGCAGAGCGGCGCGGTTTTGAGGGAAGTGGGGACGACAAACCGCACGCGGCTCGCCGACTACGAGAATGCGGTCAGCGAAAAAACACGGTTGTTGCTGCGCGTGCATCCTTCCAATTTCAAAATGACCGGCTTCACCGACAAACCGTCGCTCGAAGAACTGGTTGCGCTGAGCCAACGCAGGCAAATTCCGTTGGTGGAGGACCTTGGTTCGGGCTGCCTCGTGGATTTGGCCGAGGAGGGCATCACCGAGCCGACGGTGCGGCAAAGCATGGCAGCCGGTGTCGGCATCGTGACCTTCAGCGGAGACAAACTTATGGGCGGGCCGCAGGCGGGGATTATCGCCGGGAAGAAAGATTTGATCGCCCGAGTGCGGCGGCACCCCCTGTTTCGCGCGTTGCGCGTCGACAAACTCACCATTGCCGCCCTCGAGGCCACCCTGGGAGCATACCTGAGGGCGGCGTGGGACGAAATTCCCGTCATGCGCATGATTCGCATGACGCCGCAGGAAGTGAAGCGCCGCGCGGAGAATTTCGTCCGGGAATTGCGTCCGGAGCTGCCCCTGGACGAGGTGGAGATCGAAGTCGCGGACGGAGCTTCACTCGCCGGTGGGGGCTCGACGCCAACACAATCGCTGCCGAGCAAGGTGATTCGCATTTCGAGCGTTCGTTATTCGGCGGCGAAGCTGGAGCAGCGGCTGCGCCGCGCGCCGGCCGGGACTTCCGTCATCGCCCGCGTGGAAGACGATCGTCTCACTCTCGATTTACGCACGGTTTTCCCGGAGCAGGAACCGCTGCTCGTCAAGACGCTCGCCGCCGCGCTGCGCTAGTCAAAGGACTGCTCGAGCGCGTTTTTGAAGGACCTGTGTTCTCCACATGCGATTCTTGATACTCAGGCCGACGCTCGATTGGGTGATGGAATGCGGGCGCATTCTCCATTCTTCAGGGATTCTGCTCGACCGGTTCGGCGGGAACTTGACCGTTTGGTTCAGGAACGGCAGCCTTGAAATTCCGTTAAAGTTCCGGCGACAGTCAGATAAGATAACGGGCAAAAGGTTGCCGTCGGAGCCAGGATTCCCTAAGGCCGACGTGAAGTCAGGTCCGCTCGTGGTGGGCGAGCCATTCAGCCCGCAATAAGGACCTGGCGGCACGGCAAGAAAGCTGATGCAGGTTGCATTTGTTTACGCTTGGCAATCGTTTTTCGACGGGAGAGTGGCCCGATCGACTACCTTCTCAAAGACGTCCGTTACTCGGCCAGGACACTGTTTAAGAATCCGGGCTTTGCAGCAGTCGCGGTGTTGACGTTGGCGCTGGGGATTGCGGCGAACACGGCTATTTTCAGCGTAGTCGAAAATGTGCTGTTGCGCCCCCTGCCTTATCCGCAACCAGAAAACCTGGTGCAAATCTGGAATACCTACCAACCGCAGGCTCCACGCGCACCTTTGTCTCCGGGAGACTACGCGGATTGGCGCCAGCAAAATGCCAGTTTTTCCGAAATGGGCGGGTACGCTCAAAACTGCCAGGGGTTTAATCTGACCGGCGAAGGCGAGCCGCAGCGGGTGCTCGGGAGCTATGCAAGCGCCGGACTGTTCCCGCTGCTTGGGATACGGCTCGCGGCCGGGAGCTACTTCACACCAGAAGAAGATCGGGCGGGCAGCTCCCCGGCGGTGATTCTGAGTCATCGCTTATGGCAGAGCCGGTTTGCGGGCGATCCCGGAGTGATCGGAAGAACGGTCACACTGGACACCCAGCGTTATAGGGTAACGGGCGTGTTGCCGGCAGATTTCCGTCTGCTGCGCAGGGCCGATCTTTGGCTGCCCATCGGCCAGTACCAAGACGACTTGACCGAACACGTTCATCACGTGTTCATCGGCATCGCGCGGCTAAAACCCGGGGTAACCCTAGCGCAGGCGCAAGACGAAATGAAGAGGTTGAACGAACAGGAGGCCGTCAAGTATCCGGATTCGCACAAATTCTTTGGCGTGCTCGTCGAACCGATGGCCGATGCATCGGCAGCAAAACTGCAAGGCATCCTACTGGTTCTTTCCGGAGCCGTGGGTCTGGTGCTGCTGATTGCGTGCGCGAACATCGTCAACCTGCTGCTGGTGCGAAATGCTTGCCGGCAGCGGGAAGCGGCGCTGCGCACAGCGCTGGGGGCCAGCGCCTGGCAGTTGTCGCGGCAGCTGCTGACGGAAAGCATGTTGCTGTCTTTGGCGGGAGGGGCGGTGGGGTTGCTGCTGGCGGTGAGCGGGTTGGGCGCGTTGATGGCGTTTGTTCCCGCAGACTTGGGTGTGTTGCGGGAAGGCGGCTTGAACGGCGCGGTGCTCGGGTTCACGGCTGCGGTTTGCGTGGCTGCCGGAATCATTTGTGGTCTGGTGCCGGCGCTAGGGACGCTCCGGGCAAACCTCGCAGGAGCTCTCAAACAGGGAAACAAGGGGACTGGCGGGTCGGGGCCTCGCGGAACACACCACATTCTGGTGGTCTCGGAGATCGCGATGGCGCTGGTGCCGCTGATCGGGGCGGGACTGCTGCTGCGGAGTCTCGAACATTTGCTGGAAGTGAATCCCGGATTTCGCGTGGACCACATCCTGACAATGGAGGTGCAGCAGGCCGCGCTGCCTTTTACGGAATTCAGCAAGCTTTCACAGCAGGAGTGGATTCAAATTCAGGAAAAGCAATCCATCCAATTCGAGCAAATCGCAGAGCAGATCCGCGCGTTGCCGGACGTGAAGGAGGCTGCCGGAATCGATGAACTGCCCTTGAGCAGCGAATTTCGCCTGGCTTCGAGATTCGTGATCGCGGGGCAGCCCATCCCTAATGCCGGGGCGCGGCCGATCGCGCAATACCGAACCGTGAGCCTGAGGTATTTTTCAACCATGGGGATTCCTTTGCGCGCGGGCCGATTGTTTACCGAAGACGACTGGAAAGTGCCGAGGTCGGTGATCAACGAGACGATGGCGCGGCGCTTCTGGCCAAATGGCGACGCCATCGGGGCGCGCATCAACCTCTGCTCGCTCGATCCAAAACCATGCTGGAGCACCATCATCGGCGTCGTGGGAAGCGTGCACGAGTTTGGCCTGGACGGGGAGGCGACCTTTGACGTTTACATGGTGGGCGGGTGGACGCCCTATGTGGTGGTGCGCACTGAGACCGATCCGCTGAGCTTAGCCGCTGCGGTCGCGGAGGTGATTCGTAAAGCGGCTCCGGACCTGCCGGTAACGCACGTGATGACCATGGACGAACTGCTCGAAGGCTCGGTCTCTCCCAGGCGATTCTCCGCCATGCTCGTGGGGATATTTGCCATCCTTGCCGTCGTGCTCGCAGCCGTCGGCATCTACGGTGTGATGAGTTACACGGTGAGCCAGAGAACCCAGGAGATTGGCGTGCGCATGGCGCTCGGGGCGCAGGCCGCGAACGTTCGCAGCATGATTCTGATGCAAACCATCAAGTTGACGGCGCTCGGTGTGGCGATTGGACTGGCGGGAGCATTTCTGGTGGCGCGCTTATTGAGCAGCCTGCTTTTTGGCGTGGGGACGCACGATCCGTTGACGTTCCTGGGCGTGACCCTGCTTTTGATTGTGGTGGCGGTGGTGGCCGCCTACATCCCGGCGCGGCGCGCCATGCGCGTGGATCCCATCGTGGCGCTAAGGTACGAATAACCGGCTTTCGTCGCCTAAAGGTGAAACTCTCCCGAGTTTTCGTCCGTCCAATCAGAGGCTTCGCAGAGTGGGCGAAACCTCCGGTGCATTTGCTAGAGTCCCGTTGCCCGAGAAACTCTTAATCCATACAGAGAGGTGTGAAATGAGAAGAGACCTGTGCGTCCTTGCTGGAATTTGTGTGCTGCTCGCTGCGCCAGCGGCGATGAGCCAAAGCGATCCGCAGCGCCCCGCGGAATCTGCGGCCCAGCAACTGACCGTGCCCCCGGCGCAGCAGCCTCCGCAGCAACGCCAGCGCACGCAGCGGCCAGCAGAGCAGCAGGCCGCGCCGCAAGAAGGCGCGCAGGCGAAGCAGGCGCAGCACCCGCCGATCGCGGAAGAGAAGTCTTCCCTGACGCATCACTCCGCGCACATCGGCGGGCAGGAGATCAAGTACACCGCGGCCGCTGCGACCTACAACATCAAAGCCGACGACGGGACACCGAAAGCGACCATGTTTTACGTCGCGTACACGAAAGAGGGCGTGACGGACATCGCCAAGCGCCCGATCAGCTTTGTTTACAACGGGGGACCGGGGTCGGCGTCTCTGTTCACGCACATGGGCATGGGGCCAAAGCGGGTGGTTTTGACTCCCGACGGACACGGCATGCCGGCACCGTACACGGTGGTGGACAATGAAGATTCCTTTCTCGACGCAACGGATCTTGTTTTTATTGATGCCATTTCGACCGGCTTCAGCCGGCCCGCCCCCGGCGAAGCTCCCAATCAATTTCACGGGATTATCGCGGACGCCAACTGGTTCTCGGATTTCATCTACGCGTACGTCACGCGCAACGATCGCTGGGCTTCGCCCAAATTCTTGATTGGCGAAAGTTACGGGACGACGCGGTCAGCCGAATTGGCGGGTGTGCTCCAAGAGCGGCATCAAATTTACTTGAACGGTATCGCGCTGCTTTCGTCGGTGGCCTTCGCAAACTGGGGCGCCGACAATCGATTTGAGTTTTTTCTGCCGACCTATGTGACGACAGCGTGGTATCACCATTTGCTGGCGTCCGACTTGCAGAATTTGGCCATCGAGCAGGTGGCACAGCAGGCGCGGGAATTCGCGCACGGCGAATACGCCCAGGCGCTCGAAAAGGGCGACGCGCTTTCCGCAGCGGAGCATCAGAAAGTGGTTGCGGATCTCGCGCGTTTCACTGGGCTTACTCCGAAATACATTGAAGAGACCAACCTGCGCATCAGTCCATTCCGCTGGTTCAAGGAACTCGAACGCGACAAGCGGCGAACCATCGGGCGGCTCGATTCGCGGTTCGAAGGCATGGACGTGGACGCGGCCGGCGAGCGCGTGGAGTACGATCCAAGCGAAGCGTCGTATGAGGGCGCGTTTGTGGCCACGTTTCACGACTACGTGCGGCGCGAACTCAAGTGGGACAGCGACGCATACTACACGGTGAGCGCGAATGTACGGCCGTGGGACCAGGCGGGCAACACCGAAGTGGCAGAAGTCTTGCGCGCGGCGATGACCCAGCAGACGTATCTGAAAGTGCTGGTGCTTTGCGGCTACTATGATGTGGCCACGCCTTTCAACGGCATTGAGAACACGTTCGCACACATGAACCTGGAGCCGCCGGTCCGGAAAAACGTGAGCTTCGCGTACTACGAGGCCGGACACATGATGTACATCGACGAGAAAGAGCATCACAAGCTGCATAAAGACGTGGATGAGTTTGTCAATGCGGCGCACGCGCGCTGAAGCAGGCGGGCAATGAGGCGCGTTATGATGGCGAATCCGGTTTAAGGGCACGCAGGCAAAGGAAGGGCGCATCGCCGTTGCTCGCATTTCAAGTTGAAAAAGGAAAACTGCGCTTGCTCGCAAAGCCGGCACCAAAGCTCCGGCCTCGCTGGGCGCTGGTGCGCGTGCGGATGGCGGGAATTTGCAACACGGACCTGGAGATACTCCGCGGGTACCACCAATTTCGCGGCACGCCGGGACATGAGTTTGTGGGAGAAGTCGCCGAAGTTGCGGGCGTGTCGGCGCGTGAACGCAAGAGGTGGACGGGACGGCGTGTTTGCGGGGAGATCAACGTTGCGTGCGCGGCTTACCGATTCAAGCCCGAATGCGAATTTTGCCGGCGGAGACTCGAGACACATTGCGCGCGACGGACGGTGCTGGGAATCGTCGCGCATGACGGCGCTTTTGCGGAGTGTTTGGCATTGCCGCTCGAGAACTTGCATGCGGTGCCAGATTCGCTGAGCGACGAGCAAGCCGTGTTTGTGGAGCCGTTGGCGGCAGCATGCGAGATTTTGGAGCAAGTGGAGGCGAGCAACTTCCACGTGGCTGCAGTGCTGGGCGATGGGAAACTGGCGCAGCTGATCGCGCGGGTGCTGCGTACCGCGATTCCTCGTGTGGTGATGTATGGCAAGCACGAAAGAAAGCTGGCGCTGGCGCGGCGTGCGGGAATCGCGACAAAAAGAGTTCGAGGAGATGCGAGCGATTGCAAGCGCGTTCGAGAAAGTTATTCGCTGCTGGTCGAAGCCACAGGCTCGCCAAGCGGCCTGGCACTGGCGCAGCAGATGACCGAACCGCGCGGCACGCTGGTGCTGAAATCGACGTTTCATGGCGCAGCGCCGGTGGAAACGTGGCCGATCGTAGTGAAGGAAGTGAACGTCCTAGGTTCGCGGTGCGGACCGTTCGATAAGGCAATAGCCCTGCTGCGTTCGGGGAAAGTGGATCCCAGACCGCTTGTTACGCGGGCGTTTCCGCTCGCGGAAGCGCAAGCGGCGATAGCCTTTTCGCAGAGACCGGGCGTGATGAAAGTCTTGCTCCGGGGCGTCGAGAAAAACATTACCTAGAAACGCTAAGCCGTAGGGGCAGAGAGAAAACGGCATGAAACTGGGGTTTCTTCAAAATCTTATCTTCGACCGTCCCGCTGCTTCGCACAAACGAATGCCACGCTGGAGAGACTTACCAATTGCATCGCATTGCCCTTCCGTCGGGCAATAAGCAAGCGAGACAACGGTCCTGCTCGATCGCCCGCCGAACGTCACCGCGGTCGGGGCCCTTTCCACCGGGCACCGCCAATGGCACCAACGCTGAAAGGTGCAGATGGTTCTCTCCGGTGATGGCCGACCCGGAGGTCAGAGCCGGTTGATGCACGAGGCGACGCAGGCAGCGCCGAAGCCGTTGTCGATGTTGACCACGGCGACGTTGGAAGCGCAGGAATTGAGCATGCCAAGGAGCGCGGCTATGCCGCCGAAGCTGGCGCCGTAGCCGACGCTGGTGGGCACGGCAATCACCGGCGCGGCGACAAGACCGCCAACGACGCTCGGAAGGGCGCCCTCCATTCCCGCAACGCAAATGATGACGCGGGCTTGCACGAGCTTGCTTTCGCGGTGCTCGAGCAGACGGTGAATCCCGGCGACGCCGACATCGTAGAGCTGATCGACACGGTTGCCCATCATGTGCGCGGTGAGAAACGCTTCTTCGCCGACGGGAATATCGCTAGTGCCAGCCGAGACAACGAGGATCAAGCCTTTTCCGGAAATTTCGCTGCTGCGTTGGATGGTGATGACGCCGGAGAGCGGGTGGAATTGGGCTGCACGTGCGGCCTTGCCGTTGGTTTTTTTGATGGCGCTGAAAACCTTAGAGCTGGCGCGGGTGACGAGAATGTTGTGGCGCGAGTCTTTTTTCTGAAGCATGGCGCGAACGATTTCGGCGACCTGTTGGGGGGTCTTTCCTTGGGCAAAGACGACTTCGGCAAAACCCTGGCGGAGGACGCGGTGATGGTCGACTTTGGCAAAACCGAGATCCTCAAACGGCAGGTGCCTGAGCCGCTCGAGGGCCGCGCCGGGAGCGAGTTTCCCGCTCTCGACGGCTTCCAGAATCTTCAATAGGTCCGTTTGATTCATGCAATTCAGCCGCTCGGAATTTTATCATCGGCGCGTTCGAATGCCGCGGCTTGACTTACGGCAGAGCCGCTCGTCACTATGGAAGATAAAGCAGACTCCTCCCTGGCGGTAGCACGGCCCGGGCGAGATCGATAGATTTACGCCAGCGCTTGGCAAAAGGAAGCTAACACCGAAAGGAGCAGTCAAGAAGGCACAACCCTTTCGACCGTGGATTTTTGAGTACCTGATGGAGCCGATTGTCACCAGATGAGTAGAAGCCGCATCCGCACGGTGCTGGAAATGATCAAGTTCGAGCACTCGGTGTTCGCCTTGCCGTTTGCTCTGACCGGGGCACTGTTGGCGGCGCGGGCGACAAGACGTGGCTGGCCGACGTTGCCGCAGGTTCTGTGGATTGTGGTGGCTATGGTGGCGGCCCGCTCGGCAGCCATGACCATGAACCGCATTGTGGACCTGCGTTACGACCGGGAGAATCCGCGCACGAGGCAAAGGGCGCTGGTAACCGGCACGCTCTCGCTGGGGTTCGCGTGGCTTTTCACGGTGCTCGCCGTGGCGGTATTTTTTGTGGCCGCATGGCGGTTGAATCCTCTGGCGTTGAAGCTTGCGCCCTTGGCGATCGCGATTCTGTTTTTTTATTCCTTTACAAAGCGGTTCACGACCTGGTCGCATCTGTTTCTGGGATTTGCACTGGGGATTTCACCGGCGGCGGCGTGGATCGCGATTACCGGCGGGCTCGAATGGCGCATGCTGATTCTGTGCGGTGCGGTAACGTTGTGGGTGGGCGGCTTCGATGTGCTTTATGCGTGCCAGGACGTCGATTACGACAAAAATGCGGGATTGTTTTCCATTCCAAAGAGATTCGGGATTGCCGACGCATTGCTGATCGCGCGGGGAATGCACGTCGGCGTGATTGCGTTACTGAGCTGGCTGGCGCTGAGCTTCGGGTTGCCGTGGCCATCCTGGGCGGGCGTCGCGGTCGTTGCGGTGCTGCTCGCCTACGAGCATTCACTTGTCAAAGCGGACGATTTGAGCAAGCTGGACGCTGCGTTTTTCACCGTGAACGGCTATATTAGTATGGTGTTCCTGCTGTTTTGGGGCGCGGCGGCGGCGGTTTGGCGAGTGTAGACGATTTGAGACATTTGAAATTCTTGTAAGAGCGGCCGACCTGTGAAGGGCCGCTAGGAGAGGCTAACGAAGTTGCGTGAACTGACGATTACGGACCGGCGGCTGAAGCCGATCAGCGACAAAGTGCTGCGGGGCGAGCGGCTGAGTTTTGACGAGGGCATCACGCTGTACCGTTCGCCGGACTTGCTGGCGGTGGGGTGGCTGGCGAACCACGTGCGCGAAAAGAAGCACGGCAACGTCACGTATTACAACGTCAACCGGCACATCAATCCGACGAACATTTGCGTGGCGCACTGCAAACTGTGCGCCTTTGGCCGCGACCGGGACGCTCCGGGGGCGTACAACTTCGCGCTGGAGGAGATTTACGAGCGTGCCGAACAGGGCATGCGCGAGGGTGCGCTGGAATTTCACATCGTCGGCGGGCTGCACCCCGACCTGCCGTTTGAGTACTTTCTGGACATGATGCGCGGGCTGAAAAAGCGCTGCCCGGGCGTGCACTTGAAGGCGTTCACCATGGTCGAAGTGGGCTACTTCGCACGCATCTCCAAGTTGAGCGTGAAGGAAGTCCTGCTGAAGTTAAAGGAGGCGGGCGTGGATTCGCTGCCCGGCGGCGGCGCAGAGATCTTTCATCCGCGAGTGCGCAGGATTATTTGCGACCACAAAGTAAGCGGGCAGATGTGGCTGAACATCGCGCGGCAGGCGCATGAAATCGGGCTGCGTTCGAACGCCACAATGCTGTATGGCCATGTAGAGACGGAAGAAGAGCGCGTGGACCACCTGGTGAAGCTGCGCGAATTGCAGGATGAAACGCACGGATTTGTGGCGTTCATCCCGCTGGCCTTTCATCCGGACAACACCGCGCTTTCGCATGTGCCAAAGCCGACCGGTTATGCAGACTTGCGCAACATCGCGGTGTCGCGGCTGCTGCTCGACAATTTCGATCACATCAAGGCGTACTGGATCATGCTGACGCCAAGCATTGCGCAAATCGCGCTGCGGTTTGGAGCGAACGACCTGGACGGCACGGTGGTGGAAGAAAAGATTTACCACGATGCGGGCGCGAAGACGTCGGAGTTCACGCCGCGCGCGGAACTGGAGCGCTTAATTCGCGCCGCAGGCCGCGTTCCGGTGGAGCGCGACACGCTGTACCATCCCGTGGACCGCTCGAAGCTGCCGCCACTTCCTCCGCCGGCGCGGCCGGATCTGGTCAGTCTGACCCTGAATGTATAGAGTCGGGGCTCAGCGAAAACTTCCACTCCTGCTACTTTCGATTATACTTAGCAGCCTTCCTTTCGCAGGAGGAGGCTCGAACTTGCCTTGCGCTCCTTCGATGGCGCGGCGAGCCGCGCTGGCAATCGCCTTGCTAAATGGCTTCTACGTGCTGGCGATCGGCATCGCTGTGGTTTTGTTCTGGATTCTCCACGAAGCGTATTCCAACAATATCCGCGGCGTCTAAATTCTCTTAGCAGCTCAAGGATGGGGTGTGAGAAGCAAAATGCGCCTGAGGACAGGTGTGCAGAATGCGTAAAGGGAGTCTGCTCGCATGCAACTAGCGCTGTTTTTCGTCCAAGGGCTTGTGACCCGGACAACGCGCGTAGCTGGGGGGGTAACCCAAAGGAATAAGATCCATTCTGCTGCTGACGATTGCGAATATTTTCATGACGGTTGCAGTGGTATGGGCATTTGCGATTCCGCAGCGAGTCGCTGTGGAAAGTGAGTGTGGTGAGCTGGGGCATCGCTTTTTTCGAGTAGTGCTTCCAGGTACCGGCAAACCGAATCGGGTGGTATGAATTCACGCCCGCGCAGTTGAAGACGATACAGGAGATCATCACCCTTTCGATTTTTCCGGTATTTTCGATTTTTTATCTCGGGGACCGTTTCAAATGGAACTACGGCGTGGGGTTCGTCCTCATTGTGGCCGCGGCGTTCTTTATTTTCCACAAATGGTAGACTGAACCACTTCTTCCACCCGGCTGGGGAAGAGGAGGCCCGGATGCAAAAGCAATTCTCCCTGATTCGTATGGGCAGTTTGGCGCTGCTGGCATGCCTAGCGCCAGCAGCCAGCGTGCCCGCAGCGGCGCAAAACGTTACCCCGACGCCCGAAACAGGCGTAACGCCGAGCACGCTGCTGCTGTACCGCGCCGATCTGGTCTCCGGCAAGGAAACCGCCTACGAGCAGACCGAGGCGGAAATCGCGCAGGGCTATACCGGCGCGAAAATCCCTATTTACTGGAGTGCGCTTGAAGCCGTGACGGGCTCGCCGCACGTGCTGTATTTCGACGGATTCGACAACTTCGCGGACATCGAGCGATCCGGGGCGGACCTGGCCGAAGGGCTGGACGCGCATCCGGAAATCGCGACGCTGCAGCAGAAGCTGGCGGATTTGGTCGCGGCAACCCGAACGGTGCTGGCTTTCCGGCGCGACGATTTGGGCTACCGTTTGAACAAGATTAACCTGGCGAAAACGAATTACGTCCGCGTTGCCATTTTTCAATTTCGAGCGGGGTTTGAGGACGAATTTGCGGACGCCATGCGCACACGGGCACGGATGTATGAAACCAACGATATCGACACACCATGGATGATCTACCAGGTGCACTCCGGGTTTTCGCTGCCGACGTACATCGAGTTCCAACCCATGAATTCGCTGAGCGAAATCGACGGCGCATTGGACCGCAATGCAAAAGTCCGCCGCGGCGAGGTGCGCCCGCTATCAACGCAAAAGTGGATCAGAGATGCGGATCTCAGCATTGACATCCAGATTTATCGCGTAAGCCAGAGCATGAGTCATTTGTCCCCGGCGAACGAAGCTGCGGCAGGCGGCACAAAGGTGCTTCGCAAACAGCCACCCGGGAAATATATCCTTCGGGCGCGTCCGTGAATCGAATGCCAAGAACCCAACGGATCTAATGAAATGAGAGGAGGGGAAGGCATGCAGCGCAAAGGCTCGGCAGTATGGCAAGGCGGATTGAAAGACGGCAAGGGTACGATTTCAACCGAGAGCGGCGTGCTCCGGCAGACGCAATATTCCTTCAGCACGCGGTTTGAGAATGGCACCGGGACGAATCCGGAAGAGCTGCTGGCTGCGGCGCACGCGGGCTGCTTCACCATGGCGCTTTCTGCACAACTGGGAAACGCGGGGATGACCGCGAGCAAGCTGGAAACCACGGCAACGATTTCGCTCGAGAAACAACCAGATGGCTTTGCCATCACGAAAAGCCACTTGGACCTCGTCGCGCACGTTCCCGGGGCCGACCAAGCGAAATTCGATACAGCCGTGAAAAACGCGGAGACGGGCTGCCCGGTTTCGAAGCTGTTCAAGGCGGAAATCAGCGTCAGCGCGCGACTGGTCTCGTAAAGCCTCTGAATCTTTCAAAACGAGCGTTCTCACTATCAAGCGAGTACAATGCCGCACATGATTCCAGCCCCGGGGACCTTCGCTGCAGGTGTGGCCGTCTTCCTGATCGTGCTGTGGGACGCTTTTGAGTCGATTATTCTTCCCCGGCGGGTCACGCGAAGGTTCCGGCTGACGCGCGTCTTCTACAAATTCACGTGGAGAAACTGGAGGTTCCTTACGCGGCTCATCCCTTCGCGCAAGAGACGCGAGACGCTGCTGAGTTTCTATGGGCCGCTGTCGCTGCTGGTCCTGGTGGGGGTGTGGGCGGTCGGGCTGGTGCTCGGATTTGGCATGATGCAGTACGGGGCCGGATCCGCGCTCAACGTGAATGGCGGGCACCCGGGTTTCGCGACGGACGTTTATCTGAGCGGAACGACTTTCTTCACGCTGGGCCTGGGCGACGTAGTGCCGCAAACAGGTCTGGCTCGCGTTCTGGTGGTTACCGAAGCTGGGTTCGGATTCGGATTTCTCGCGGCGGTGATCGGTTACCTGCCGTTCATCTATGGCTCGTTTTCGAAGCGCGAAGTGAATATCTCGCTGCTCGATGCGCGCGCGGGCACGCCTCCAACTGCGGGAGAGCTTCTGCGTCGGCATGCCTACCCCGGAGGCGGCGAGGCGCTGCGCCTGCTTTTCAAGGATTGGGAGTTTTGGGCCGCGGAACTGATGGAAAGCCATCTTTCCTACCCCGCGCTGGCGTTTTTTCGCTCGCAGCACGATAACCAGTCGTGGATCGCCGCGCTGAATGCGATCCTGGATAGCTGCGCGCTGGTCAAGGTGACGGTTCCGGATGCTTGCCGGCGGCAGGCGGAGTTGACGTTCGCGATCGCCCGTCACGCCGCGGTCGATCTTTCACAGGTTTTCAAGGCGCAACCACGTGCGCTGCCATACAACCGCCTACCTGCCGAGGATCTGAAGCGCATTTGTGACCTGCTCGCACCATATGGCCGGAAACCGGGGAACATCGAGGAAGTAGGCGAACGGCTCGCGGACCTTCGAAGAATGTACGAGCCCTATCTTTTTGTGCTGGCAGAATATTTGGGCCTGTCTCTTCCCCCGTGGATTCCTGCCGCGAAAGCAAAAGACAATTGGCAGACTACGGCGTGGGGCCGCTCGGCGGGATTGCTGGAAAAAGAAGGGGCGGCCATCGGCGCGGACGACCACTTTTAGCTCTAACTTGACGGCCTTTGCGCGTTCCGTGTGGAACCCGGTGGAGACAATCATGAAAACGATTCTCGTTCGTCAATTCGGCGGTCCGGAAGTGCTGAAGCTCGAGGAAGTGCCCACTCCCAAGCCCGCGGCCGGACAGGTGCTCGTGCGCATTCATGCGGCGGGCGTGAATCCTTACGACACGTACATGCGCAGCGGCACTTATGCGCAGAAGCCGGCGCTTCCCTACACTCCTGGATCGGACGGCGCGGGCGTGGTTGAGGCGGTCGCCGAAGGCGTGAAGAAAGCGAAGGTTGGCGACCGCGTGTATACCGCGAAAACCATCACAGGAGCTTACGCGCAGTATGCGCTTGCGCTCGAAGAGCAGGTGCATATGCTTCCCTCGAAAATCAGCTTCAGCCAGGGTGCAGGCGTGTGGGTGCCGTATGGGACAGCGTATTACGCGCTGATTCATTCAGCAAAAGCGCGTGCGTCGGAGACCGTGCTGGTGCACGGAGCGAGCGGCGGCGTGGGGAGCGCCGGCGTGCAGATGGCGCGCGCGATGGGGCTCACGGTTTTGGGCACAGCGGGCACACAACGAGGGCTCGATCTCGTGAAGCGCGAAGGGGCGCACCAAGTGTTCGATCACAACAAGGCCGGCTACCAAGAAGAAATCTTGCAGGCGACGGGCGGGCGCGGCGTGGACATCATTTTGGAAATGCTCGCGAATGTGAACCTCGCGCACGACTTGAAGCTGCTGGCGGTTCGCGGCCGCGTGATCGTGATCGGCAATCGCGGCGAAGCCACGATCAATGCACGAGAGCTGATGGGGCGCCGTGGCTCCATTCGTGCTTTCACCCTTTGGGGAATCACGCCGGCGGAAGAAGCGGACATTCATGCGGGGCTAATCGCCGGACTGGAAAACGGCACGCTGCGCCCGGTGGTGGGCAAGGAGCTGCCGCTGGCCGAAGCCGCGCGCGCACACAAGGAGATTCTCGAGCCGGGAGCGGCAGGCAAGATCGTGCTCGTGACCTGACGAACCTCGAGTGTGCATGATGGCCTTTTCCTGGTTCAGCAGCCGGGCGGGATTTGCCGTATAATTAAGGTTCGCCAAGAAACGCGTGTACGTTGCCCTCACACTCACGATTGTTCTCGCGCACCAAAGCGCAATCAGCCGTTACCTTCACAAGCTCAGCGACAGGACGTTCAGCAGCGTTTACCACGTCAATGCCTTCGACCTGGCAATGATCGTTCCTTACTTTACCGTGCTTGTGGTGCTGGCGATGTACGGCCTGCACCGCTACTGGCTGGTCTACGACTATTTCCTGTATTCCAAAAATGTACCCCCGCCTCCGCCGCCGGTTACGAACTGGCCGCGCGTCACGGTGCAGTTGCCGATTTTCAATGAACGATATGTGATTGAGAGACTCACGGAGGCTCTCGCGCGCTTCGACTATCCGCGGGAGCTGCTCGACGTTCAGGTTCTTGACGATTCGACGGACGAGACACAGGAAGTCGCGCGTGCGTGCGTGGACCGCCACGCAGCTCAGGGCATGCCCATCACTTATATTCATCGCACGAATCGCGAAGGCTACAAGGCGGGGGCGCTGAAGAATGGCCTAAAAACAGCGAAGGGCGAATTCGTCGCGATTTTTGACGCAGACTTCATTCCCGAACCGGACTTTCTCCGCCTAACGATTCCTTACTTCTTGAATCCCGACGGCGGCGAACATGTCGGTATGGTGCAGACGCGCTGGACGTACCTGAACAGCGACTATTCCTTGCTGACCAACGTTGAAACGATCCTGCTCGACGGGCACTTCGTTGTCGAACACGGCGCACGGTCCCGGCGCGGAGCGTTTTTCAATTTCAACGGAACGGCGGGAGTGTGGCGCCGGAAAGTGATTGATGAAGCGGGCGGCTGGCAACACGACACGCTGACGGAGGACACCGACCTTTCTTATCGCGCGCAGCTTAAAGGCTGGAAGTTCCTGTATCTCCCGCAGATCGAATGCGCCTCCGAACTGCCGGTGGACATGAACGGCTTCAAATCGCAGCAGGCGCGCTGGGCCAAAGGGT